>OBUY01000018.1_pt1 | contig 116256 bp, 105 predicted proteins | sample 1475781 | NCBI WGS metagenome assembly OBUY01 (sample SAMEA2579912, study PRJEB22360) | human gut metagenome | biome: human gut; feature: human-associated habitat; material: faeces | place: Denmark | collected 2008/2010 | reverse complement strand
GTTCCGTTATCTACCGTTTGTGCGTTCGGTTGTGGATCGTAATCATCTTTTTGTGGTGTTACTTCTACCGTTACTGGCACTTCTTCCGTACTCTTGTCTGGGTATGTGATTAATACTTTTCCTGGTTTGCTTCCTGGGGTTGTATTGGTATCTGGTTTTTCTACCCATGTGTAGGTTGTGCCACTTGGTAAGCCATCTGTATTGATACTTCCTTCTGCACTTGGGTCACTGCCGTGTTTAGCCGTTTGGTTCGGTTCTTTTGCCGTTGGATTAAATGTATCTTTTTGTTCCTTAACCGTTATTGGGACTTCGACTTCATCGACTGTTCCGTCTGGATAGGTGACTAAGGCTACACTTGGATGACTGCCTGGGGTGTTGACGACTGGTGTTTCTTTCCATGCGACTCTTGTTCCGCTTGGTAAGCCTGTTTTGTCGACACTATCTTCTGCGTTTGGCACGGTTCCATTATCCACTGTTTGTTCTTTGGCTTCTGGTGTGTAAGTGTCTTTTTGTTCTCTTACTTTCACCACTACTTCAACTTCTTCGCTTGTGCCATCTGGGTAACGAACAAGCACGGTTCCTGATACTTCGCCTGGTTGACCTACGGCTGTATTTGGGGCACCATCTTTCCATTCAAACCTTGTTTTCGGTGGTAAACTGTCCACATTGCCAATGCTGTTTCTTGCTTCTGGCACGGTTCCGTTATCCACTGTTTGTTCTTTGGCTTCTGGTGTGTTCTTCGCACTCATTGAAGAAATAGTAATTTTTGCAGTACTTTCACTTATATTTCCTGCATTATCTTCTGCTCGAATTGTTAATGAGAACTCTTGTGACGGTGTTCCTATTGGTAGTTTTTCTACTTCTTGTTTCCCTGCTTTGAATTTAATAGAATTTGTATTCTTATCATATTCTAAGTAATCTGGTAAACCTGTTACACTTAACGATTTAATTCCGCTACCATTCGCATTATCTTCTGCTCGTACTTCCATATTAGGTAAAGCTTTGTCTAAGGCAGTCATTTCCCAGTTTGTATTTTCACCTGGTGCTGAGATAGTTGGTTTCGTTACGTCTTTAACTTTCAATGGAATTGTAACATCTTTCACTGTTCCGTCTTTGAAAGTTACAGTTGCACTAATAATTTGATCTCCATAGTTAGTTGTGCTGATCGTTGATTTAGGTACTACTGTTGAAATCTTATCAGTTCCATTAGCATTTCCTTTTACATCCACTGCTGTTACTTTCGCTTTTAAGTCGTCATTTGATACTGAAGCATCTTGATTAACAACTATTTCTGCTCCAGTTACGTTGTACTCATCACTTAACTTACGAACATTTACCGTTACATTCACCGTATCTTTTGAACCATCAGGATATTTAACAGTTACTACTCCTACTTTTTCTCCAGCCCCTGTTGTCGTACTTGGAGCTGTAACCCATACGTATGTTGTTCCGGCAGGTAAGTTCGTTTTATTTACACTTGTTCCTGCATCTGGTGTCGCTCCATAGCTTACTGTTTGTTTTTCAGAGTTAGCAGTTGCATCATATTTTATTGTCATCGATTTGACTGTAATCGTTACTTGTGCACTATTACTATTATTAGCATTATCTGTCACCGTAATTGTAATGTTATGAGTTTGTCCATCAGTTCCTTCTGGTAATTTTGTTACCTCTTGAACTCCATTTTTAAACTTAATTGTTTTAGTCGCTTCATCATATATTAGGAAATTCGGTAATCCTGTAACCGTTGTCGACTTAATGCCACTTCCTCCTGGATTATCAGTAGCCGCAACTTTAATTTCAGGTAATGTTCTATCTAGTGCGATTAAATCCCAATTTTGTCTATCTGTCGGTGTTTGGATTGTTGGTTTTGTTACATCTTTTACTTCAAGCGGAATCGTCACTGAATCTGTCGTATCGTCAAGATATGTGACAGTTGCATTGATTATTTTATTTCCAAATTCTGCCGTACTTATTGTACCCACAGGAGTAACTGATTTCACCTTACTATTACCGTTATTACTAATAGTAACTGCTGCTTTTAGCTCATCATTTGTTACAGACTCATTTTGATTTTTTACAATTTTAGTTCCTGTAGGCTCATATTCATCAGCCATTCTACGTACACTTACAGTCACATTCACGGTATCTTTTGAACCGTCAGGGTATGTTACAGTCACAACTCCTGCTTTATCTCCAGGTCCTGTTATTGTACTTGGAACTGTTGTCCATGTATATGCAGTCCCAGCAGGTAATCCGTTTTTATTCACACTTGTACCTGCATCTGGAGTTGTTCCATAACTCACCGTTTGTTTTTGTCCATTAGGTGTTGCATTATATTTCGTAGTCATTGATTTAACAGTGATTGTTACTTGTCTTTGACTAGGATTTTTTGCATTATCTGTAACTTGGATAGTCGCATTATAAGTTTTACTATCTTGTCCAACTGGTAATTTTGTTACTTCTTGAACTCCATTTTTGAATTTAATTGTCTTAGTTGCATTATCATATACTAAGAAATCTGGTAAACCAGTTACCGTTGTTGATTTAACACCAGTTCCTCCATTATTATCTACAGAAGTCACTGTTATTGAAGGCAATGTTCTATCCAATGCAATTAAATCCCAATTTTGTCTATCGTTTGGTGTTTGAATCGTTGGAGCTGTTACGTCTTTCACTTCAAGTGGAATATCAACAGGATCAGTTGTATTGTCTAAATACGTCACTGTTGCTCTAATTGTTTGTGTACCAGCATTTACAGTGCTAATAGAAGATGCAGTAACAGACTTCACTTTACTATTACCGTTATTATTCACACTTACAGCCGCTTTTAGCTCATCATTTGTTACAGACTCATTTTGATTTTTTACAATTTTAGTTCCTGTAGGCTCATATTCATCAGCCATTCTACGTACACTTACAGTCACATTCACGGTATCTTTTGAACCGTCAGGGTATGTTACTTCTACTACTCCTGTTTTATCCCCAGGACTAGAAGTATTCGGAGTTGTCTTCCAAGTATATCTTGTCCCAGTTGGCAAACCTGCAGTACTCACACTCGCTTCTGCACTTGGTGTAGCTAAATAACTAACTGCTTGTTTTTGTGGATTAGCAACTGCCGTATATTTGTCCGTCTGAGTTTGAACATTAAACGTTATGGTTTTTGTAGCAGTATTTCCATTTTTGTCTACAGCTTTAATAGTTGCTTGCGTTCTTTGAAAATTATTTGGAATTACGCCAGATATCTCAATTCGTTTTGTTGAGGGATTATATCTTAGAGGATTTGCTAAATTCTCAACTACAATCGGATTAGCATCTTTAAGACCAATACCTCTAGCATTATCCTGTGCATCAACGGAAATATTACTTGGCAATCCTTCTGCTCTTGTTAGAGTTACAGTGTCAGGCGCAGTAATAGTTGGATTAATATTATCTACAATCTCAACTGGAATATTCACAGTTTTCATCAAATGGTTACCACGAAGAATTTCGATTTCTTTATGCTGGATACCTTGTGCAGATGTATCTACTGAAGAACCACCTTTCCAACGAACGGTTAATTCTCCTGGAACTGCTGAATTATTTGAAACTGTTACGTAGTTTCTTGCATCCCCTAGTTGACCAGATTGATTTTGATAAATTTTCTTATCTTGTTTTCCTATAAAGTCTAAAACGGTATAAGGAGTCGTTACATCTTTTGTTACACCATTTTGATAAGTGGTTGTTACGACAACGTTTCTTGTTCCTGCTTGTTGCAAATTAAATGGTTCTTTATATGTTACCTGAGCCGTTGCTGGTACTTCATGTCCTGTTTTCGAGCGCACTAATTCTCTTGGATTTGTATATAATTCTTTAGAATCACCAAAATAAGCCGTTAAACTAGAATGTTTTGCTTCTACATCATTTGTCGCATTTGTTTGGATTGTTTTAGGATTAAATCCATCTTTAAAATGGATTGTCATCGCTGTTCCATCAGCAGAAATTTCAGCGCGCTCAAAGTCACTTTTATGACCTGAAGGTTTCATAATATCTGGATGTTCTGCTTTAAATTTCTCAATTAAAGCTGTTTTTTCATTTTCAGTTAAATGACGAACATCATCTACATATGTCTGCGATAAATCCTTTACTGTATTACGCTCACTTTGCGGTTTAATAATAAAAGTAAATGTATAAGGCCTTAACTGATTTGGAGCTACTCTTGTATTAGAGGCAATATGAACCTCATATCTACCAGGTTGAACTATTCCCCCTTCTCCTACTACACCTCTAATAGCAGCATTCGTAATAGGATTATTGATTTCAGTTCTTCCATACTCTATTTCACGTCCTTTTGCCTTCCCTGCCTGCTTGTCCCAATAGGCAACTTGCATTTTTAAACCTTTAATTGGAGAATTTTCTGTAAAACCAACAGTAACAATATAATATGGGGTTACATCTTCTACTACTTTTCCTCGAGCATACGTAGTGAACTTTCTCTCATTCCCTACTCTTTCTCCTTTTATCTCAATTTTACTCCAAATTTCATCTGAATTATAATAGACTGCTGTATTACCATTTTCAATAAGATTACCATCTCTTCTATTTTCTATGTGATTATATATTATCCCTCTAAACCGACTCTCTCCCTTACCATCAATCGGTTTCCCATTGCGTGGGTCACGTTTTCCAGAATGTGCGCGAGTTACTCTATTAGCCACTTTGTTGCGGAGGCTTTTCGCCTCATTTAGAACACCATCAACTTCACTATCAATGGATTTTTCCTTAGATAAATCACCAAATGCTTGAAGAGATTTGCTTTCAGATTCACTAAATTCATAGCTAATTTCTCCTGCTAGTTGGTTAATTTCTGAGACAAGAGCCTGAACCTTGGCAATCTTTTCTGTTAAAAGATTTTTCTTTTCATCACCATCGTTTGCTTTGTCTGCTTGCTTTTCTTTTTTGTCTATGTCGTTGCTTTTCTCTTCCAGTTGAGCAAATGAGTCCGACAAAACTTGAACTTCTTTATTTATCTCATCCTGACTAACACCTTCCTTATCCAAGACTGCTTGCGCACGCGACAAAGAGAGATTAAGATTTTCAACTGATTTAACTGTTTTATTCTGTAAATCAGTGTTCCTAATCTTTTCAATTAATTCATTTAAAGCAGTTTTATTCACAGCTTTGACTGTATTCTCTACAGCCTTTTCAACACTTTTATCTTCCTGCACATTTTCAGAAATCTTATCTAATTCTTTAACATGATTTTCTACCTGTGGATGATTTTCCACATCGTTTGGAACCTTGTCACTATTCGGATCTTTATCTTTAGCTTTAGTTGAATCATTCAGAGACGCAACCATTTCATCAGCATGAACAAGATGTGGATTCTGTATCATTACTGCTCCTGTAGCCAAAAAAAGAGTGCACCCAAAAAGAAAATGCTTCCCTTTCTTTATCATCCGCCAATTCTTTTGATTGATTCCTTTTCGATTAAAAAACATAGAGAACTCCTCATTAAACCAAACAATTATTTTTCCTATATATTATATTCTATTATTCCCATAAATGCAAACAGTTTCATTTAAAATATGAAAGTTTTTTCATAACGTAACTTGAACTTATATTTATTTGTTCATAAAATGACAATTATTAACCAAGTATGAACAATAATCATCATTTTCATAGAGCCACGATTTCGCGATCCCTTCCTCTAACTATTCTTATTTCTAGCGTCAGACTTAAAACTATCTATCCCCTTACCCTTTTAATCCGCTACCTATCGATAGTCAGGCTTGGGAATCACTATCAGGTTCACCGTAGCGGGTGCCCACGCAGGACTTACACCTCAGATGCACGACATGCCCGTCGTACCCCACAAAAGAAACTAGGCAAAAACTCAATTGGAAGAGAAAACAAAGTAAATCTTCCAACAATAAAACGCATAACATCAAAGTTTCAACACCTGATACTATGCGTTTTCTAATTTTAAAGACTTTTTTGCCCAGCCTCTTCTTATCTGCTTTCTATACTTCCTTTACAAAAACCAATTCCTGTAACTGTGACAAATCTTCTCGGTAGTTAAATCCTGCAAAGCTTAAGCGACGAGCTTCCTCAACCGTCTGTACTTGATTTTCTATCAGAGCTGTTAGGAAAGCACCTCGCGCTTTCTTGGAAATGGTTGAGTGAATCTTCAGCTGATCGCCTCTGTCCTCCATGAATTTGAAGGTCACCATTTTTTCTCTAATTTCCTTAGAAAATACAGTCTCAAACTCGGATGACAAGAGGGAGAAAATCACTTCTTCCGTCTTCACAGCCTCATCATAGTCTGCCTTCCAATGGCTCTTCAAAGTCTTACCAGCGACTTTTAATTTCATCAAAAAATCCAAACGGTAAGGGGCTATGGGTGACAAGGCTGGAATGACACCGTACAAAGCCGAGGTAATGAAGACATGATTTTCAAGATAGGCTTGTTCTGCCTCGGTCAATTTATCTCGCTTGATGTGGCGGTACATAAGCCCATCAAAAAGTTTCAAGGCTGGGTAGTGTTGAGCTGTTTGACTTTTCAAAGCTTGGATATTTTGAAATTCTTCCGTCGCCTTCTCAGCTGATACCTTGTAAAAACTCTCCAATTGACTAGTAGAATAGAGGGCCAAGGCATCCAGCACGGCCTGACTTTCTGGTCTTAAAGGATTTGCCTCGATACTTGGCAAGTCTGTGTTCATTTCTTTTGCTGTAGGAATTAAAATTTTCATATTGATAGTGTAGCATATTTTTTTGCCACTACCAAGAAATTCATCTGATACTCAATGAAAATCAAAGAGCAAACTAGGAAGCTAGCCGCAGGCTGTACTTGAGTACGGCAAGGTGAAGCTGACGTGGTTTGAATTTGATTTTCGAAGAGTATGAAAAACCTCGGTTTAACCGAGACTTCTCTATTTATTTGGGCCATCCTAACCAGACAACCACGAGAACAAGGGCTATGCCAGCTAAACTTGTTAAGATAGATAAGAATTTAACATTTTTCTCCTTGAACTGAGAAAAACCTATCTTCAAAGCGAACAGTCCGAGTAACATTGAAGCAAGCATAAAATAAAAACCCATCTGTTTGTCCTCCATTAGTATTAATTTACCTTATCATAACATATACTTTTTAAAGAAAGCTGTCTTTATTGAACTTTAAAAGTCTTGAGATAGTTGTCTTTTCCTACTTGACCTTCGAAGGTTTTACCATTTTCAAGGTAAGGAAGTTCATCCGATACAGAGGCCTTAACCTTATAAATCTTGCCATCAACTTTAAAGAAGTAGACGGTGTCGCCCTTGATAACAGCTGATTTGAGGTCTGCCACCACACCCTTAATGCTTTCAGTTGTTGCATTATCAATTTCAAGGTCGTTTTTATTGGCATACTTGCTGAGCAGCTCTTCCACTGTAGTAGCAACGATAACATTTTGGTACTCGACTGCGTCTACCAGGGCATACTCTTTGACCAAGCCAGCATTGTCCTTCAAGCCCATGATGTAGAGAGGCTTGTCATTGAGGTTGATGAGGATTGGGAAGGTTGCCTTGTAGGATTTCTCCTGAACAGCACCTTCTGCTGATTCACGGGCTGATTCTTCGGTCGCAGAAGCTAAGCTATACTTAGTGATTTCTCCTGTTCGCATATTTTCAAGGATGAAACCAAGATTACTTTCATCTGCATTGGCCGAAGTCACACCTGTGTAGAGATAGATGTCATTACCGATAGACAAGTAATTATAACCCTTGGTAGTCTGGGTCACGTTTTTCTTGGAAATCATAGAATTCCAGAAACCGTCCTTGTACTTGCCGTTGTAGTTGATTTGTTCAATGGTTTCCTCAGCTGGATAGACCCTGTCCACCCATTCTGGAACATCTGATAAGCTGTATTCCTTGGTTTCTCCATTTGTAGCATCCAAGATAATGACTGAAGCAGGACGAGGAACCGCTAAGCCAAATTGCTTTTGGTAAACAGTCGCTACATAGAAAGGATTGCCCTCATCGTCCACCTCAAAAGATGGAGTCTTGAAGATTTTAGTTGGGTACTTCAAGCGCAGGTGACGCTTGACATCACGGTTAAAATACTCCGAGTCCGAATACTTGATTGGTGTCTTCAAGTCCACCAAGTCCGCATTACCAGTTACCATGTCTACCTTGATATACTCGCCGATTCCCTTGGCCTGATTGTTAAACCACTTGATAGGGTCTGCGTATTCTAGTGGCGTCACTCGATAAGGTTTCCCATCAATCGTCAATTGGGTATAGGTGTCTGCCGCTACGTACTGCGACACCTTATCCGTTAGGGAACCCAAGTAGCGGTCGCCAATTTTTTCAGCAGTACTTCTATCTAAGATAGGAACCTTACTGGTGTCAGTCTTAGGAAATTCAGTAAAGTCTTTTTCCGTGACCGTAACTACATTGGCATAATTTTTAGCCTGAAAAATGCTGGAAGTCACCAAGGAAACCAAACCTGCTAAGAGAAGAATTCCTCCAATAGAAGCTAAAAGGATTTTCCCTAACCGATTGATTTTGAAACCCTCTAGATTTAAGGCAGCTTCCGCCTTGCCGTGGCGCACATGAACCGTTTTGACAAGGTTTATCCCCTTGCCAAAGCCAAATAAGATTGCCACAAGCAGCAAATGCCCACAGAGGAAAAAGAGAAATTCCCAGCTGGTCAGGTTAAGGGGCGGTAAAAAGATATACCAGGTCGTTGCGATAAAAATAAGTTCAAAGACTATTCGTTTCATTTGCTTTCCTCCTAAATGATTCGTCCTTCCAAGTGATCCAGTTCATGCTGGCAAATCTGGGCTGGGAAGCCTGTCAAGGTAATGGTCTGTTCCTGCCACTTGCTGTCACGATAAGCAACCCTTATGGTTTCATAACGCTTAGTAGGTCTCACACCTGTCAAGGACAAACATCCTTCTTCCGTCTCATAAGCTCCTTCAGAGGACAGGATTACTGGGTTAAACATGACCACAGGAACCAAGCCAAGATTAAAGATAATCACGCGCTTTTGCACCCCAATCATATTGGCAGCTAGACCGACACAAGTCTCACGATTTGCTAAGAGCGTATCTTGTAAATCTCTGGCAAGATACAGGTCTTCCTGACTTGCAGGCTGAGATACCTGAGATAAAAATAAGATATCCTTCACAATTTTCTTTTCCACTTCCTCACACTCCTCTTACTTTTTACTATATTATAGCAATTATAGCACAAAAGCCGATAACTGCAAGCCCTTTCCCTCAACTGTAGTAAAAAGCCATCCGAAGATGACTTTCTTTTTAAATTGCATTCTTGTCAAAACCGAGTTTGCGTTGAATAAACTTAACAATTTCGACGATAATAATCATTGAGAAGCTTCCGCCCATAACAATTCCCCATTGTGACAAGTCTAGTTTAGTTACGTGGAAGATTCCTTCAAGCGGTTCTACGATGATTGTTGCCATGAGAAGGATGAAGGATACCAAGATGGACCAGTTGAAGGTCTTAGACTTGAATGGACCAACTGTCAAGATGGATTGGTAGACAGATTTGACATTGTAGGCATGGAAGAGCTGAATCAAACCAAGGGTTGCAAAGGCCATAGTAAGAGCATCCGCATGAATGGCATGATTGTCACCCACATGAACTGAGTAAAGAAGGGCAAGACCATAAACACTCATAACAATAGCTGCTTGGAGTACACCTTGATAGATGATAGAACTCAAAACACCACCTGAGAAGAAGCTTGCCTTGCGTCCACGTGGTTTATGGTTCATGACACCTGGCTCAGCAGGTTCAACACCTAGAGCGATAGCTGGGAAGGTATCCGTTACCAAGTTGATCCACAAGAGATGAACTGGCTGCAAAACATCCCAACCAAACAAGGTTGATAGGAAGATGGTTAATACTTCAGCAGTATTGGCAGAAAGCAAATACTGAATAGTCTTTTGAATGTTTGAGAAGACCTTACGTCCTTCTTCAACTGCGACGATGATGGTCGCAAAGTTATCATCTGCAAGAATCATGTCAGAAGCTCCCTTAGAAACCTCCGTACCAGTGATTCCCATACCGATACCGATATCGGCTGTTTTCAAAGCTGGCGCATCATTGACACCATCACCTGTCATGGCAACGACTTTACCTTGTTTTTGCCAAGCCTTGACGATACGAACCTTGTGTTCTGGAGACACACGGGCATAAACAGAGTATTGACCAACTACTTTTTCAAAGTCTTCATCTGACAGTTCATTGAGTTCAGCACCAGTTAAAACGTGGCCTTCTGTATCATTTGCATCGATGATTCCCAAACGTTTGGCAATAGCTTCTGCGGTGTCTTGATGGTCACCTGTAATCATGATCGGACGGATTCCAGCTTCCTTAGCCACACGAACAGCCTCAGCTGCTTCAGGACGTTCAGGGTCAATCATCCCAATCAAACCAGTAAAGATTAAATCATTTTCAAGCTCTTCAGAAGTGAGATTTTCTGGAATGCTATCGATAATCTTATAAGCACCCGCAAGGACACGCAAGGCTTGGTGGGCCATTTCAGAGTTGTTTGTGTGAATGAGGTTTGTAACATTCTCATCAATAGGAGCAATATCCCCAGCCTTATCACGAAGAACACAACGTTTCAAAAGTTGGTCTGGCGCACCCTTGACTGCTACAAGGAAACGACCATCTGGCAATGGGTGAACTGTTGACATAAGCTTACGGTCAGAGTCAAATGGCAACTCAGCTACACGAGGATATTTCTCTAAAAATCCTTTGACATCGTAGCCCTTATCCAAGGCATATTGGATAAAGGCTGTTTCGGTTGGGTCACCAATCAGGTTGCCTTCCACATCTATTTTCGTATCATTGGCCAAGACAACTGAACGAAGAAGGGGCATTTCAAGACCTAGTTCAATATCATCAGCTGAGTCATGTAGGACTGCATCGTAGAAGACTTTCTCGACCGTCATCTTGTTCATAGTCAGCGTACCAGTCTTATCAGAAGCGATGATTTCTGTTGAACCAAGTGTTTCAACTGCTGGCAACTTACGAACGATAGAGTTGCGTTTAGCCAAAACTTGAGTACCAAGGGCAAGAACGATGGTTACGATTGCAGGAAGTCCTTCTGGGATGGCTGCAACGGCAAGCGCAACAGAGGTCATCAACTCACCAAGTGGATTTTTCCCTTGAATGAAGACTCCAACTACAAAAGTAACAAGGGCAATGACCAAGATAGCATAGGTCAAGACCTTAGAAAGGTTGTTCAAGTTTTGTTTGAGGGGCGTATCTGTCTCATCCGCATCTTGAAGCATGCCAGCGATATGACCAACTTCAGTGTACATCCCTGTATTGACAACAACACCCATCCCACGACCATAGGTCACGTTAGAGTTTTGAAAGGCCATGTTGACACGGTCACCAATACCAGCGTCTGCAGCAAGCTCGACTGACAAGTCTTTTTCGACTGGCACAGACTCACCTGTCAAGGCTGCTTCTTCAATTTTAAGAGAATTGGCTTCTAGCAAACGTAGATCTGCAGGTACTACATCACCAGCTTCGAGGGCGACGATATCGCCTGGAACCAATTCTTTAGAGTCAATCTCTGCCATATGCCCATCACGCAGAACGCGGGCAGCTGGACTAGACATAGACTTGAGGGCTTCAATGGCTTCTTCTGCTTTTCCTTCTTGGTAAACACCAAAGGCAGCATTGATGATTACCACGGCTAAGATGATAATGGCATCTGCGATATCTTCCCCACCAGAAGTCACGACTGACAAGATTGCTGCCGCAACTAGGATGATAATCATCAAATCCTTAAATTGCTCGATAAATTTGACCAGGATTGATCGTTTCTCGCCTTCTTCGAGTTCATTGTGGCCAAATTCTGCAAGGCGCTTTTCCGCCTCACTCGATGACAAACCTTGCTCGGTCGCATCCACAGCCTTCAAGACCTCTTCAGGACTCTGAGTGTAAAACGCTTGGCGTTTTTGTTCTTTTGACATGTGTCTCCTCCTTGACATTGTGTGCAAAACAGACTCTCTTTTCCCCATCGTCTCTTTTCACGACAAACAAAAAGAGACCTGTTAATCATAACAAGTCTCGCTGTTTAAGATAGTGCCGGAAAACATACTTTTCAGTACAAAATTCGGAATGACGACACTATCACAGGTTTCTGCCAGCTACTCCCTTGAGTAGTTCTATTATACCAAATTTTGAAAAGTTTTCAAAGAGTAAAAACTGCCTTATTTGAATTTTCCCTTGAAAACCAGTATAATGGTAGAATGCTATATGACTAGAAAGGAAGTTGAATGAAGCAATCTATTTCAAATCTCAAGTTAGCTGAACGTGGTGCCATTATTAGTATTTCTACCTACCTACTCTTGTCTGCAGCAAAATTGGCTACTGGTCATCTTCTGCATTCATCCAGTTTGGTAGCGGATGGTTTCAACAACGTATCAGATATTATCGGAAATGTTGCTCTTCTGATTGGGATTCGGATGGCGCGCCAGCCTGCTGACCGTGACCATCGTTTTGGTCACTGGAAGATTGAAGATTTGGCTAGCTTAATCACTTCCATCATCATGTTCTATGTTGGTTTTGATGTGCTGAGGGACACCATTCAAAAGATTATCAGTCGTGAAGAAACGGTCATTGATCCTCTTGGTGCAACTCTGGGAATCATTTCTGCAGCGATTATGTTTGTGGTCTATCTCTACAATACTCGCCTCAGTAAGAAATCCAATTCCAAGGCACTGAAGACTGCTGCCAAGGACAATCTTTCTGACGCTGTCACCTCACTTGGTACTACTATTGCTATCCTAGCTAGCAGTTTCAATTATCCCATTGTGGATAAACTGGTTGCCATTATCATCACTTTCTTTATCTTGAAGACTGCCTATGATATCTTCATCGAGTCTTCCTTTAGTCTTTCAGATGGCTTCGATGACCGTCTGCTTGAAGACTACCAAAAGGCTATCATGGAAATTCCCAAGATCAGCAAGGTTAAGTCGCAAAGAGGTCGTACCTACGGTAGCAACATCTACCTGGATATCACGCTGGAGATGAATCCTGACTTGTCGGTTTATGAGAGTCATGAAATCGCGGATCAGGTCGAGTCTATGCTAGAGGAACGTTTTGGAGTCTTTGATACCGATGTCCATATCGAGCCCGCACCTATTCCTGAGGATGAAATTTTAGACAATGTCTATAAAAAATTACTCATGCGCGAGCAATTGATTGACCAAGGAAATCAACTGGAAGAACTCTTGGCTGATGATTTTGTCTATATTCGTCAAGACGGAGAACAGATGAATAAAGAGGCCTATAAAGCCGAAAAAGACTTGAATTCTGCTATCAAGGATATTCAAATCACTTCCATCAGTCAAAAGACCAAACTCATCTGCTATAAGTTAGATGGTATCGTCCATACCAGTATCTGGCGCCGCCACGAAACCTGGCAAAATATTTTTCATCAAGAAACCAAAAAAGAATAGAAAAATCCTGTCATGAGACGGGATTTTTCTATTCTTCTAGCTATCAAATTCACTGAGATACTCATAGCGTTCGTATTTTTCAAGGAGTGCTTCGTTTTTCTCATCTAGCTCTTTTTGGAGAGTAGCCAGCTTACCAAAGTCAGAGCCATTTGCCTGCATTTCCTCTTCAATAGCAGCGATACGATTTTCCAAGGCTTCAATATCACCTTCAATGCTTGCCCACTCCTGCTTTTCTTGGTAGGTCATGCGTTTCTTGTCTTCACGAACCTTGACCACTTTCTCCTTTTCAGCCTTTTGCACTTGATTGGCCATCTCTGTTTCAAAGACTTTTTCATCAAGATAGTCTGTGTAATGACCAAAGAAAGGACGAATCTTGCCATCCTCAAAAGCCAGAATCTTAGTCGCTACCTTATCCAAGAAATAGCGGTCGTGACTAACAGTCAAAACTGGACCAGCAAAGCCTTGCAAGAAATTCTCCAAAACTGTCAAAGTTGCAATGTCCAAATCATTGGTCGGTTCGTCCAAGAGAAGAACATTTGGTTTTTCCAAGAGCAGTTTGAGGAGATAAAGACGTTTTTTCTCTCCCCCAGACAATTTCTCTATCAAGGTTCCATGCGTCGAACGTGGGAAAAGAAACTGCTCCAGCAACTCTGCGATGGAAGTCGTAGAACCACCGCTGGTCTTGACTTCTTCTGCCACTTCTTGCAGGTAATTGATAACTCGCTTGCTTTCATCCAAGCCCTCAATTTGCTGAGAGAAATAGGCGATGCGAACAGTTTCCCCTATCACAACTTGTCCTTTAGTTGGCTCAAGACTTCCTGCAATCAGGTTAAGTAGGGTTGATTTTCCAACACCGTTGTCCCCAACGATTCCGATACGGTCTTTGGCCTGCACCAAGAGATTAAAGTCTTGTAAAATGGGCTTATTTTCATAGGCAAAGGAAACATCCTGAAACTCGATGACTTTTTTCCCAATCCGACTGGTTTCAAAGTTCATGGTCAAGTCTGTCTCAGCAACGCCACCTGAAACTTCTTTCTTCAAGTCGTGGAAACGATTGATACGAGCCTGTTGCTTGGTCGCACGCGCCTGCGGTTGTCTGCGCATCCAGGCCAATTCTTGCTTATAAAGTTGTTCCTTTTTATGGAGAAGGGCTGCATCGCGCTCATCCTGTTCCGCCTTAAGGCGAACATAGTCCTGATAATTTCCCTGGTACTCGGTCAAGCCTGCGCGATCCAATTCGAAAATCCGTGTTGACAAAGCGTCTAGGAAATAACGGTCGTGGGTAATAAAAAGGACGGTCTTCTTAGAATTTTTCAAAAAGAGGGTCAGCCACTCAATAGTCGCAATGTCCAGATGGTTGGTCGGCTCATCCAGCAGCAAGAGGTCGTGGTTGCCAAGTAAGACTTGCGCCAACTGAACCCGTCTTCTCAGACCACCTGACAATTCCCCAACAGGAGTAGATAAGTCCTGAATACCCAGCTTGCTAAGAACCGTCTTGACCTGACTCTCAATTTCCCAAGCTTGAAGAGAGTCCATCTCTGCCATGACCCGTTCCAAACGCGCCTGCTTGTCCTCACTGTAGTTGAGCATGATCAACTCATACTCACGAATGAGCTGGATTTCCTTGAGGTCGCTAGATAGAACCGTATCCAAAACTGTCTTACTATCATCAAAATCAGGATCCTGAGTCAAGTAACCAATCTGATAATCATTCTTAGCCGAAAAGGGACTGACGTCACCATCAAAGCCAGAAACACCAGAAAGAACATCTAAAAGGGTGGTCTTACCAGTCCCATTGACACCAATCAGACCGATTCTGTCTAGGTCATGGATGATAAAGGAAATATCCTTAAAAACGGTCTTGTCACCGACAGATTTACTTAGTTTTTCAACGATAAAATCACTCATTTTTTCTCCCTCAGATAAGCATGGATGGCTTGACGGTCATTTTCCAATTCTCCATCGACAATGGCATATTCAATCTCTGTTAAAATCTCTCCCAAGTCTGGTCCCGGCTGATAACCATATTCCTTGATCAAAATACCACCGTTGATTTGGATTTCTTTCTTATCATGAATGGTCAAACTCTGGTAGGTTTCTGTAATAGCTTGCGGATTGACTGGTTTCCCTTGGGCCTGACGAAGATTTTCAGCCTGTAAAAGCAAATCCAAGTCAAATCGGTAACAATCGCGCTTGCTCAATTCTCCCTTTTCACGCAGAGCCAAAATAGTCAGTAAATCCTGAACTTGCTTAGCAAACTGGCGTGAGGTCTTCCAAGCCTTCAAAAATGGCTGCGCATTTTCAATATCCAAAGCCCACAGTAAAGCTGCCCAGGCTTGCTCTGAAGATTCAAAGGTGAAATCAGTCTCCAAATCAAACAGTCTATTGAGCTTGTCCTGGCTAGCTGCCATATCAGGGAGATAGTCATAAGCTTGACTCTCAATCATGGAAGCCAAGCCCCTTCTCCAAAACGGAGCCAGCAAAAGTTTATCAAACTCAACAAAAGTACGCTCTACAGAAATTTTCTCCAAAAGCGGCGTCAAAGTCTTCATAGCTTTAAAGGTTTCTGGCTCAAGTTCAAAGCCAAGACTAGCCTGAAAACGGAAACCACGCATAATCCGCAAAGCATCTTCGTTGAAACGCTCACTAGCCACTCCAACTGCTCGTAAGACTTGCTTTTCCAAATCTTCTAAACCATGAAACAAGTCAATGATTTCTCCTGTCTCGTCCAAAGCAAAAGCGTTGACTGTAAAATCACGGCGTTTGAGGTCTTCCTCTAGCGATCGAACAAAGGAAACCGCACTTGGTCTACGATAGTCCACATAGACATCCTCTGTCCGAAAGGTGGTTACCTCATACTCCTCATCCCCATCTAAAACCAAGACAGTTCCATGCTCGATTCCGATATCGGCTGTTCGCGGAAAAATCTGCTTGGTCTCTTCTGGATAAGAAGACGTCGCAATATCCACATCATGGATAGGACGATTGAGGAGGGCGTCTCGAACAGAGCCCCCAACAAAATAGGCCTCAAAACCTGCTTCTTTAATTTTTTCTAATACTGGTAAAGCCTTCTGAAATTCAGAAGGCATTTGCGTTAATCTCATAATAAGTGTTCTAATCCATAGACAAGCTCATGACGCTTGACAACTTCTTTAATTCCCAAATTGACCCCTGTCATGAAGGAGCTGCGATCATAGGAGTCATGACGGAGGGTCAATCCTTCTCCCTGATTGCCAAAGATGACTTCCTGATGGGCTACCAAGCCTGGCAAACGAACTGAGTGGATGCGCATACCATCAAAATTAGCACCACGGGCACCTGCAATCAATTCTTCTTCATCAGGCGCACCTTGCTGGATAGACTCTCGAACCTCTGCCATTAACTCAGCTGTTTTAATAGCTGTGCCACTCGGAGCATCCTTTTTCTTGTCATGATGGAGCTCGATAATCTCCACATTTGGGAAATATTTAGCAGCCTGCCTTGCAAATTGCATGAGTAAAACAGCACCCAAGGCAAAATTTGGAGCGATTAAACCACCCAAATTTTGTTCACGAGAAAATGCTTTTAGCTCTGCAATTTCTTCACTTGTGAAACCTGTTGTTCCAACTACTGGAGCAAATCCATTTTCAAGAGCAAAGCGTGTATTTTCGTAGGCAACAGTTGGAGTAGTAAAATCTACCCAGACATCCGCTTCAAAGCCTGCTAAATCAGCCTTATCCTTGAAAACAGGAATACCCTGCCATTCTGACTCAGACTCAAAAGGATCCAAAACTGCTACCAAGTCCAAGTCTGGATCAGCCAAGACCATCTGACAAGCAGCTTGGCCCATCTTTCCCTTAAAACCGGCAATAATTACTCGAATACTCATCTCTACTCCTGTCTAAGATACAAAGGACCTTAGCTACCCATGAAAAATAGGGAATGGCGCTGACTTTCCACAAAAGGCAAGACAGACATCTTTTTTCAAGAGGCAGGTAGTCCATGTTCAATTTCTAAGATACAAAGCCTGTAGGAACACAAAGTGAAAATAGAAGTTCTAATCAAGGATTGTCTACTCCTTGGAAGAACTATCTTTTTCAAACAGGGTTCCAGGCGTGTTCATTTGCTAACTTCTTAACTAAGCTAAAAGTCCCAACTAAATCACTGGAATATAACCCAGAGCAATGCTTCCTGCTCCTAGGTGAGTTCCAATGACACTACCAAATGTAGCAAGTGAAATATCTGAACCCACTCCAGAATCAAGCAAGTGCTGACGTAATTCTTCAGCCTTTTCAGGAGCATTTCCGTGAATGACAATGACACGGTATTGGCCTGAAGCTGTGGTTTCCTTGATGATTTCAATCAAGCGCTTGGTTGCTTTCTTTTCCGTACGAACTTTTTCGTAAACCTCAATCACACCTTGGTCGTTGAAATAAAGGATTGGCTTAATGCTAAGCAAATTGCCCAAAATGGCAGCCCCATTTGAAAGACGCCCACCTTTCACCAAATGGTCCAAATCATCTACCATGATAAAGGCTGACGTACGACTGATTTGAATGGCTAGCTTATCCTGAATGATGTCAAAATCATCGCCCTGGTCACGCCAATTAAAGACGCTTTCAACCATGATACCCAGAGGAGCACTTGTAATCAAAGTGTCTGGAAAGGCAATGGTTAAACCCTCATATTCATCTATCATATACTGAATATTTTGGTAAAAACCTGAAATTCCAGAAGATAGGAAAAGCCCCAAGGCATGTGTATAACCTTGTTCTTTGAGCGAAGTTAAGATTTCATCTAACTTGGCAATACTTGGTTGACTAGTCTTAGGCAATTCAGAAGCCTGAGCCATTTTTTGGTAAAATTCCTCAGCAGACAGATTGATGCCTTCGACATACTCCTCACCATCAATATTGACAGGAATATCCAAGACAAACAAATCTTTTCTTTGCAAGGTCTCTGCACTGAGATAAGCAGAAGAATCTGTGATAACAGCTAGTTTCATATTAGAACTCCAAATTGATTCCTGGTAAGTCTAATGCAATTTCAGTTACTTCGTAAGTCAAACGGTTGAGCATGTTCAAACTTGGGCGAGCCAAAGTTTCCACTTCTTCTTGGCTTAATTCACTTGGTTCATTGACAATACGGCCATCGATATGATTTACCTGTGAAATGGTTCCACTGATGACAAACTTATCAAATACAATCATAAAGGTCAAGATGACAATCAAGGAAGTCACTTGATTTTCTTGGTCATGTTGGAGCAATTGGAAGTTTACATCCACCTTAGTTTCAGGAGCTCCATTTTCATTTTCCCATTCAAAATTACGCGCATCAAAATGATACTGACTAACAAATTCTTGTTCACGTTTAAGATTCATGTCTTTCTCCCTCGGCTACAATATTATAAGCTATTGTACCATAATTTTTTATTTTCATCTAGTTTTCTAGGATTTAGTCAATCCCAATTTCAGCTCGAATTACATCTGCGATGGTATCAACATAGTAGTCCACTTCTTCTGTTGTAGGCGCTTCTGCCATAACACGCAAAAGGGGCTCTGTTCCACTTGGGCGTACTAGGATACGGCCATTCCCTGCCATTTCAGCTTCCATCTTCTCGATGATATCCTTGATAGCTGGCACTTCCATAGCCTTTTCCTTCATGGCATTTTCCACTCGGATATTGACTAATTTTTGTGGATAGATGGTTACTTCTGCTGCCAACTCTGACAAGCTCTTACCTGTTTCCTTCATGATTTTAGTCAATTGAACAGCTGATAATTGACCATCACCTGTTGTATTGTAGTCCATCAAGATGACGTGGCCAGACTGTTCACCACCAAGGTTGTAGCCTGATTTTCTCATTTCTTCAACAACGTAGCGGTCGCCAACTGCAGTGACTACCTTGTTAATACCTTCACGGTCCAAGGCCTTGTGGAAACCAAGATTAGACATAACGGTTGTCACAATTGTATTTTGAGCTAATTGTCCTTTTTCAGAAAGGTATTTCCCGATGATGTACATGATCTTATCACCATCAACGATATCCCCATTTTCATCAACAGCAATCAAACGGTCACTGTCTCCGTCAAAGGCCAAACCGATAGCTGACCCGCTTTCTTTGACCACTTCTTGAAGGGCTTCTGGGTGCGTAGAACCAACATTAAGGTTGATGTTAAGACCGTCTGGTGTTTCCCCGATAACCGTCAATTGGGCACCAAGGTCTGCAAAGATTTGACGGGCACTTGTAGAAGCTGCTCCATTAGCTGTATCCAAGGCAACCTTCATTCCATCAAGAGGAGTTCCAGTTGAAACAAGGTAGCCTTCATACTTACGCAAGCCTTCTGGATAATCTACCAAGGTTCCCAAACCTTCTGCACTTGGACGAGGAAGGGTATCTTCCGCAGCATCTAGCAAGGCTTCAATTTCTGCTTCTTTTTCATCATCTAGTTTGAAGCCATCACCACCAAAGAACTTAATCCCATTATCAAGGGCTGGGTTGTGGCTAGCAGAAATCATGACACCGGCACTTGCTCCTTCAGTTTTGACCAAGTAAGCTACTGCTGGTGTTGCCAAAACGCCTAGTTTGTATACATGAATACCAACTGAAAGAAGACCAGCTACCAAGGCAGATTCTAGCATTTCCCCTGAAATACGTGTATCACGTCCTACAAAAACTTTCGGTGCTTCCGTTTCATGTTGGCTAAGAACATAGCCTCCAAAACGACCTAGTTTGAAGGCCAATTCTGGCGTTAGTTCTACGTTAGCTTCTCCACGGACTCCATCAGTCCCAAAATATTTACCCATTTTTATAAAATCCTTTTCCTATTTTTAATTCGTTTTTGAACTAGTTGCTTTCGTTGACGAAGATGTCTCCGACGAACTGCTTGTGCTTGAACTTGGTGCTACTGGTTTTGTAGTGACCTTCATTGTCGTATCAAACGGAGTGATAACTACTGGTAATACTACCCCGTTGCGGTCGATTGCCTGCAAAGGTACTGAGCCACTATAATTACCTGTTATGCGTTCGCTGGTTGGTAAAAGCGCAATAATACGATCAATTTTAGATAGTGTTTCTTGGTCAGTTGTGACAGAAACCCGTTCATTTGACACGGTTACACTATCAATTTGTAGCTTGGAATCAATCTGGCTTTGGTCAACTTGTGGCACAACAATCATCCCATCTCGCTTAACCTTCTTCCCAACTTTCACTGTGATCTTTTGAGGCGTTGCCACAGCGGTCAATCCGCTTGGAAGATTTTCAATATTCAAGGGAACTTCAATCGTTCCAACACTGGCATCCGTCAAATCAGCAGTTACCTTAAACTTACGAGTGCTCTCCTGCATTTCGCTAGCCAAGGTCACACGATTGGCACCTGTCAGTACAACTGAAACTTCTGATGCAAATCCGCTAATGAAATACTGGTCATCATCATAGTGAATATCGATAGGAACGTTCGTTATCGTATTGGTGTAGGTTTCTGATTTGACCTGCCTTGCGGTATTGCTATTTTGAAAGTTGGTTGACGTTGCATAAATAAATAAGACACAAGCAAAAAAGAGAGATGAAATGATATATAGACTATTTTTTCTCATATTTCCAACCTCCTAGCAAACGGTCCTTGAAACTGACTTTTTCCTCAACAACTGGCAAAAGAATTGCTCGTAGCTCTGCTTCAAATTCTTCAATCGTCAAGTCGTGCTTGAAAACCCCATTGTAGGTAATAGAAATGCCACCTGTTTCCTCTGAGACGATGAAGGTCAAGGCATCCGACACTTCTGATAAACCGATAGCCGCCCGGTGTCTGGTCCCAAATTCCTTGGAAATCCCTGTACTTTCTGTCAGGGGCAAATAGGCAGAGGTTACTGCTATTCGATTTTCTCTGATAATCACAGCACCATCGTGTAGGGGAGTGTTGGGGATAAAGATATTAATAAGGAGTTCAGCTGAAATATTGGCATCCAAAGGAATCCCTGTCGCAATGTATTCTTGCAAGGTCCGAACTCGTTGGATGGCAACCAGAGCACCAATCTTACGAGGACTCATATATTCAACCGACTTGATAAAGGCACGAATCATTTGCTCCTCTGCACTAATTTGAGCAGTAGAAAAGAAATCTGTCGCCCTTCCCAAGCGTTCCAAACCAGTCCGAATCTCTGGAGAGAAGATAACAACCGCAGCAATAACCCCATAGGTGATAATTTGATTAATCAACCAAGAAATCGTTGTTAAACCAAGGATATTGGCCACAACCTGGGCTAATACGAAGATCACGACCCCCCGCACCAAAATCATAATCTTGGTGCCAGCTATCGCTTTTGTAAAACGATATAAAATATAGGCCACAATCAAAATATCAAACAGATTGATGGCAATACTCCAAGGACTAGAAAACAAGCTAGTCCAATATTGCAGGTTGGATAATTGTTGAAAGTTCATCTGCTGTCTCCTCTCTGTCCAAACACGTTCCTTTCTATTATACCATTTTTCTGACATTTTTTTCCCTCTCCTACTTCATTTTAAATTAAAGAAAAAATATGATAAAATAAACTGACTAGAAAAAACAAAGGAGAAACCATGTCTCAACTCTATGATATTACCATTGTAGGTGGTGGTCCTGTCGGGCTTTTTGCAGCCTTCTATGCCCATCTACGCCAAGCCAAGGTCCAAATCATCGACTCTCTTCCCCAACTAGGTGGACAACCTGCTATTCTCTATCCTGAAAAGGAAATCCTAGACGTCCCAGGTTTCCCAAATCTGACTGGAGAAGAGTTGACTAACCGTCTAATCGAGCAATTACATGGCTTTGATACCCCTATTCATCTCAATGAAACGGTCCTTGAGATTGAAAAACAAGAAGAAGGCTTTGTAATTACAACTTCTAAAGGAAGTCACCTGTCTAAAACTGTTATCATCGCTATGGGTGGCGGTGCCTTTAAACCACGTCCGCTGGAACTAGAAGGCGTTGAGGGCTATGAAAATATCCACTACCATGTTTCCAACATCCAGCAATACGCTGGTAAGAAAGTGACGATTCTTGGTGGTGGGGACTCAGCTGTGGATTGGGCTTTGGCTTTTGAAAAAATTGCGCCAACTACCCTTGTCCACCGCAGAGATAATTTCCGCGCCTTAGAACACAGTGTCCAAGCCTTAAAGGAATCTTCTGTAACCATCAAGACACCATTCGTCCCTAGCCAACTCCTTGGAGATGGAAAAAGGCTCGATAAACTTGAAATCACAAAAGTCAAATCTGATGAAACAGAAACGATTGACCTAGACCACCTCTTTGTCAACTATGGTTTCAAATCTTCTGTCGGTAACCTTAAAAACTGGGGTCTGGACCTCAACCGCCACAAGATTATCGTCAACAGCAAACAAGAATCTAGCCAAGCAGGTATCTATGCTATCGGTGACTGTTGCTACTATGACGGAAAAATTGATCTGATTGCGACAGGCCTCGGAGAAGCTCCAACCGCTATCAACAATGCCATCAACTATATCGACCCAGAGCAAAAAGTACAACCAAAACATTCAACCAGTTTATAAAAAAGAACCACGAGTCGCATAGGATTCGTGGTTTTATAATTCATCTACAATCTTGTTAGCTCATATCTTTCCCTTTTTTAGCAAAAATAAAAATGCCTATCAAACTGATAAAACATGGGATATAATAAGAACGGCACTAACAATACGCCTTGGAAAAGGAGGTATTACAGATGCTAGAACTTCTCAAAATAATACTTATCGCAGTCATCGAGAGTATTATCTCATGGCTGGTGACTCGTTGGTTAGACGCACTTCGACAAGTAATACTCTTCGAAAATCAAATTCAAACCACGTCAGCTTCGCCTTGCCGTACTCAAGTACAGCCTACGGCTAGCTTCCTAGTTTGCTCTTTGATTTTCATTGAGTATAACCTTCCTGGTTAGTGCTATCTAACCCAGAAAAAAATCCCCTCGGTATTGCAGTACCGAGGGGATTTCTGTTAGCACTAAAATGCTAGAACTTCTCAATTCTCCCTTATTATCTCACATACTCTATTCAATTGTCAAGAAAGAGGTTAATATTTTGTAAACTAGCGACATCAGGCTGTTAGAAAAATGGAATCAACCATTCATACTGATAATTCAAGGGCTTGTTTTATATCTTTATAGTTGTTCGGCTAATTTATTGATTTTTCTGAGTCTGTGGTTGACACCACTTTTGGTCAGAGGGGTGCTGAGGCTATCTGCTAACTGCTGGATAGAGTAGTCTGGGTGCTGAATCCGCAATTGCGCTACCTCCTGCAAATCCACTGGCAGGTTTTCTAAGCCCATGATATCTTTGATTTTGCTGATATTGTTAATAGTCTTCATACTGGCAGAAACTGTTCGAGCGATATTAGCTGTCTCGGCATTATTGGCCCGATTGAGGTCGTTACGGGTTTCTCGCAAAATCTTAACTCGCTCAAAATCATCTCGCGCCTGCATGGCTCCGATGACAATCAAGAAGTCCATAATGTCTTCAGCTCGCTGGAGGTAGGTCACTGCCCCCTTCTTACGCTCAAGCACCTTGGCATCCAGCAAAAACTGCTGGAGAAGTGAGGCAATCCCTTGCGCGTGGTCCAGATAAACAGAACTGATTTCCAACTGGTACTTGCCTGACTCAGGGTCACGAATACTGCCATTTGCCAAAAAAGCGCCACAAAGATAAGCACGACCTGCTTCCTCATCTGATAAAATCTCCTCATCAATACCTGTTTCCAGGCCAAAGAAAGAGTCTGCCAAGTGCAAATCACTCAGCAAGTCCTGCACCTTTTCATCTGTAAAAACGGTATAGACCCGATTCTTACGAAGATTACTTCTTTGGTGATGTCGGATTTCTGATTTGATTTCATAGAAATGGAGAAAGGACTCATAGAGGTGACGAGCCAGTTTGGCATTTTCTGTCACGACAGACAAGGTCAAACCCGAAGTCGAGAGACCGATGCTACCAGACATCTTGATAATGGCAGATAATTCATGCCGGCTTAGATGGTGCTGACCTAGAATTTCTTCTTTTACTGCTACTGTGAAACTCATTTTCTCACCTGTATAATCCGCATCAACTCGTCCACAATCAAATCGCCATCGTGGAAGGCACCCCCATTTTCCAGACGAAGGAAGTTGGATGAAATCACACGCGGAACTTGCTTACAAAGACCAGCAAAATCATGTTCCACCTGCACCAAGTATTCATCAAAACGGTTGGAGTTCATGTATTCCTGAGGCACTTTTTCGATATTCACCAAGACAGTATCGATAAAAGGTCGACCAAGGTGACGATGCAAGACCTCTACGTGATCACTATCTGTAAAGTGTTCTGTCTCCCCACGTTGGGTCATGATATTACAGACATAGGCGATTTCTGCCTTAGTTTCCAAAAGAGCCTGCCCGATTTCCTTAATCACGATATTAGGCAAAATCGAGGTAAAGAGGGAACCAGGTCCGAGGACAATCATGTCACTTTCAAGAATGGTCTGGACTACTCGACGGCTAGCCAGAGGCGTATCATCGTTGAGGGTATTGGTCACATAGACATGGTCAATCATACCTGGATGGTCTGCGATATGACTCTCTCCAGCCACTTCTGTCCCATCCTGAAAGACTGCATGAAGGGTCAAGGGATGGTCACTGGAAGGATAAATCTTCCCAGTTGTGTGGAAAAATTTGCTCAGCAACTGCATGGCATTATAGGTCGAACCCTGCATTTCTGACAGGCCAGCTATAATGAGATTGCCTAATGGATGGCCAGCAAAGGCTCCAGCATCCTCAGAAAAGCGGTACTGAAAGACCTTTTCATAAAACTTAGGCATATCCGACATGGCCACAAGGACATTACGAAGATCACCTGGCGGTGTCAATTGTTGCATATTTTTTCGGAGTTCACCTGAAGAACCACCATCATCTGCCACCGTTACGATAGCTGCGATTTCCACATCTTTTTCCCGCAGACTTTTAAGAATGACAGGGATCCCAGTTCCTCCACCAATCACCGTTATCTTTGGTTTTCTCATGAACGGTTTACCGTTTCCTTTCTTCGGTCTTTGTCGCGATGCCCTTCATTAACAGACCAATTCTTGGATAAGTCCAGCGCCAAGCGTTTGGCAAAGGCCACACTACGGTGTTGCCCACCCGTACAACCCATGGCAATGGTCAAAACGGACTTACCTTCCTTTTGGTAACTTGGCAAAATCGGCTCAATCAAGGCCAACAAATGTTGATAGAAATCTTCTGATTCAGGGTGGTTCATGACGTAATCATAAACAGGTTCATCCACACCTGTTTGATTACGCAGTTCTGGTAGATAGTAGGGATTTGGCAAAAAGCGCACATCAAAGACTAAATCTGCATCAATCGGGATTCCATATTTAAAGCCGAAAGACACGACTTCGATACGGAAAGACTGGGCTTGTTCCTGATCTGAAAACTGCTCTGCAATGGTTTTACGCAGCTCACGAGGAGTAAGTTCTGTCGTATCCACCACATTTTGGCTCATGTTTTTCAGTGGTGCCAAGAGTTCACGTTCCAACTTGATTCCATCTAAAATACGACCGTCTGCTGCTAATGGGTGACTCCGTCTGGTTTCCTTGTAACGAGCGACCAATTCCTTATCAGCTGCATCCAAAAAGAGAATTTTAAAGTCCAGTTCTTCCTTGTTTTCCAACTCATCCAAAACAGCTTGAATCTCTGAGAAGAAAGAACGGCTACGCATATCTACTACCAAGGCCAATTTATGGTCGTCATCCTTGGTTTCCACCAACTGCAAAAACTTAGGCAAAAGAGCTGGCGGCATATTATCAATAGTGAAATATCCCAGGTCCTCAAAAGACTGAATGGCAACTGTTTTTCCTGCACCACTCATCCCTGTCACAATCACCAAGTGTAGTTGTTTCTTTGTCATCTTTTTCTCCTTATATCAAAAGAAGTTTGGCAACACCAAACTTCAACTAGCTTATCCAATCTCTGCGATGACTTCGATTTCGACTTTTACATCACGAGGAAGACGAGCTACCTCCACAGCTGAACGAGCTGGAAATTCCTCTTTAAAGGCCGTTTGGTAAACCTCGTTAAAAGGAACGAAGTCGTTCATATCGCTCAAGAAGCAAGTTGTTTTGACAACATGGTCAAAGTCAGTTCCTGCTTCTGCCAAAATAGCACCAATGTTTTTCAAGACTTGTTCTGTCTGTTCTTGGATTGTTTCTCCAACGATTTCCCCAGTTTCAGGAGAGAGAGGAACTTGACCACTAGCAAACAAAAGGTTGCCAACGATTTTTCCTTGAACATAGGGTCCGATAGCCTTTGGAGCTTTGTCTGTATGAATTGTTTTTGCCATTTCTTTTCCTCACAATTTTTCTAAGATTGCATCCCAAGCCTGATCCATCCCTGCCTTGCTGACAGATGAAAAGAGGATGAAGTCATCACTTGGGTCAAAGTTTAATTTCTTTTTGATTGCTGATTCGTGCTTGTTCCATTTACCACGAGGGATCTTGTCCGCCTTGGTCGCCACAATGATGACTGGAATCTCATAATACTTGAGAAATTCGTACATCTGCACATCATCTGCTGACGGGTCATGACGAAGGTCAACTAGACTGACCACTGCACGGAGATTTTCCCGAGTCGTTAGGTACTCCTCAATCATGCGCCCCCACTTTTCACGTTCCTTTTTAGAAACACGGGCATAGCCATAACCAGGCACATCCACAAAGCGCATCTTGTCATCGATATTAAAGAAGTTGAGAAGCTGGGTTTTACCAGGTTTCCCCGATGTACGAGCCAGATTCTTACGGTTCAGCATGGTATTGATAAAGCTAGATTTACCAACATTTGAACGCCCTGCAAGAGCGATTTCTGGCAGTTCATCCTGCGGATAGTGGGATTTATTCGCCGCACTGAGCAAGATTTCAGCATTATGTGTATTCAGTTCCATAGTCACCTCTAAGCTGTTTCTAGGATTGGTTTATCCGTTCCATCGACAGCTTCTTTTGTGATGCGAACCAATTTCACATTTTCCTGACTCGGTACTTCAAACATGACGTCTAGCATGGTTTCTTCGATGATGGAGCGAAGACCACGCGCACCAGTTTTGCGTTCAATAGCCTTATTGGCAATCTCTTGAAGAGCTTCGTCGTCAAATTCCAACTCGACATCATCATAAGAAAGCAAGGTTTGGTATTGTTTGACCAAAGCATTTCTTGGCTCTTTCAAGATACGAACCAAATCATCTACTGTCAACTGTTCAAGAGCAGCAAAGACAGGCAAACGTCCAATCAACTCAGGGATAATACCAAATTTTTGAATATCTTCTGCGATGATTTCCTGCATGTAAGAGCTGTTTTCGTCAATCGCCTTATTATTTTGACCAAATCCGATGACTTTTTCACCCAGACGTTGTTTGACGATTTCTTCAATGCCATCAAAGGCACCACCCACGATGAAGAGGATGTTTTTGGTATCTACTTGAATCATCTCTTGTTGTGGATGCTTACGTCCACCTTGAGGCGGTACGCTAGCAACAGTTCCCTCAATAATCTTGAGAAGCGCTTGTTGCACTCCTTCACCAGAAACATCACGTGTGATAGACACGTTCTCGCTCTTCTTGGCAATCTTGTCAATTTCATCCACATAGATAATCCCACGCTCTGCACGTTCAATGTTAAAGTCAGCAGCCTGCAAGAGTTTGAGGAGAATATTTTCCACATCCTCACCTACATAACCAGCCTCCGTCAGAGCTGTCGCATCTGCGATCGCAAAAGGCACATTCAAACTCTTAGCCAAGGTCTGGGCAAGGAATGTTTTCCCTGAACCAGTTGGGCCAATCATCAAGATGTTTGACTTCTGCAAATCCACATCTTCTGACTCTTCGCGTGTATCGTGGAAATTGATACGTTTGTAGTGATTGTAAACTGCCACTGCCAAGGCACGCTTGGCACGATCTTGACCGATTACATAGTGATTCAAGATATGGAGAAGTTCGATTGGTTTTGGTACCTCAGACAAGTCTGCCAAGACTTCTTCCGCCAACTCCTCACGAATGATCTCCTGGGCTAACTCCACACATTCATTACAGATAAAGGCGTTGTTACCTGCGATTATTTTTTGTACTTCTTCTTGGCTTTTGCCACAAAATGAGCAATAAACCATCATATCATTATTCCTATTTGTAGGCATGATTTCCTTCCGTTCTATTCTATACTGTCATTCTATCTAAAATAAGGTCATGTAAAAAGCATGGATACTATTGACCAAATTGGTAAAGGCATTTAACCAGAGCAGGACAGAAAGTCCATAGCGCTTTTTACGAAAAGCCTGTGCTCCTGCAAGCAAGCAGACCAAGCACAGCATGGCTGTGAAAAAACCAAATATACTACGTTCCATTAGACTTCCTTTCTCTTGCGGTATTGGATGGTAAAATCATAAGGATTTTTCTCATCTTTGGTATAGGATTTGCTTGAAATCGTCTCAAAAAGAGACAAGTCAAACTCTTCAGGAAAATAGGTATCTCCTTCCACCCGAGCATGAATTTGAGTCACAATCACTTCATCAAGGTAGGGTTCAAAAGCCTGAAAAATCTGCTTTCCACCAAGAATATAGAGATTCTTTTCTTGAGCCTGATACCAGCCCAAGACAGACTGGACATCATAAAAAGTAGTAACCCCATCTATCTTTTCTTCCAAATTACGCGTCAAAATCAAGGTCTCCCGTTTTGGAAGCAAGCGACGCCCCATCCCATCAAAGGTCACACGCCCCATCAAGATAGCATCATTCAGAGTTGTTTCTTTGAAGTGTTGCAGTTCTGCTGGCAAATACCAGGGTAGACGATTGTCCTTACCAATCACACCCTCTTCATCCTGGGCCCAAATAGCTACGATTTTCTTAGTCATGCTTCCATCCTTTTCACTGATAGTACTATTTTATCAAAAAACTCAAAAAAAGACTGGTTTGGAATAGCCTACAGAATAGAAAAAAATCTGTAAGAAATTTCCTACAGATTTATATATGTTACTATTATTTCTTACAAACCAGGTGCTTGTCCAAGTTCTGCTGCAAGCATCCAAACCGTTTTCTCAAGTTCAGCTTTAGCACCAACAAAGATATCGTTTGTCACATCATCACCTTCTTCATCAGTAACATCCAAAGCTTTTTGGAACAGAGTGATGAGATAACGATAAACATCTAGGACACGTTCCAAGCTTTCTTCAACATTACGGTATTCACCAGCTTCTTCTTCGATTTCACTATTTTGAAGGAATTCTGTCAAAGTAGAGAATGGGCTACCTCCAAGTGTAATCAAACGTTCACTGATTTCATCCAATTGACCATCAAGAGCATCCATGTACTCATCCATTTTTGGATGCCATACAAGGAAACCACGACCACGCATGTACCAGTGTACTTGGTGCAAAGCAATGTGAGCTACATACAAATCAGCAACAGCTTGGTTCAATACTTCCTTTGTTTTTGCCAATGCTACTGGCGCTGCTTTTGTTAATGATGTTACGTCTTTTACTGCTTCTTTTTTCAATTCTACCATTTTCTTTACCTCGTTTATTATTTTTTGTAAGCATTTCTTAATGATTACTACCTTAGTATACCACTAAGAAGAACCAATAGCAAGCCAAATGACTCACATGAGAAAAGTTGCAATAGACTGATAATTTAAGAATTTTTTAGAATACGAAAAAGAGGCTTGGATGCTTATAGTCAATGGAAATCCATCAGCAAACTAGGAAACTAGCCGCAGGCTGCTCAAAACACTGTTTTGAGGTCTCAGGTAGAACTGACCAAGCTGATGTGGTTTGAAGAAATTCCCCAAGACTATAATAGACTGAAATAAGATGGAACCAAGTCGATTAGGAAAGACAAATGAATTTCTAAAAATGTTTTAGCAACCGCAATGTTCTGGTCTATATTCAATCTACTATATAATACTCTTCGAAAATCTCTTCAAACCACGTCAACGTCGCCTTGTCGTAGATATGGTTACTGACTTCATCAGTCTTATCTACAACCTCAAAACAGTGTTTTGAGCAGCCTGCGGCTAGTTTCCTAGTTTGCTCTTTGATTTTCATTGAGTATAAGATTCATTTCCGAGCAAGTTCTTGAATTTACTCGAGGATAAACTATCATAAAACAAAGAAAAAGAGGGTGCTACTATCACATCCCTCTTTCAAATCATCGCTTAATACCAAACGCTGACATCTACGCGCCCTTGGATTCCTTTCATGTATTCAGAAGAGGTATATTGCCAACCTTTTTCTCCTGAATAATGAGGGTTTTCCCATTCTAAAGCATTCGTATAGGCCGCTACCCAGTTTACATGTTTTAAAATATCTGGGTGTTTTAAACGCGTCTGTAATAAACTACGATAGCTATAGACATACACATTTTGATAACCCGCCTGCTTCATCGTCTCCATGTACTTGTTGATGATCTTAACCCAAGTACCTGTATCACTCGGAGCACGCTTACTTTTATTCACATACTCCCAGTTCTCAACATCATAGTAGATAGGGTAAGACAAGTTCATATTGTATTTCTTCAGAAGTTCGATGGTCTGTTCAGCGTCATTCTCAGCATCGGTCTCATTTTCAGCATAGGTATAGAGATAGACGCCATAAGGAATTCCCAGACGGTTTAACTCCTTAATGTTATGCGCCAATTCCTTGTCTTCTTTACCGCTATAACCTAGACGAACAATGACACCATCTACTTCATTTTCATCAATAACCTTTTTCCAATCATTGATACGACCATTGTGTTCACTAATATCAATAATTTTCTTAGCATGTTCGGTTCCTACTTGTTCTTCTCTATTATTAAAGAAATAGCGTTTACCATCTTTGTGAACCCAGCCGACATTCAAATCTTTCTTTTCTTTGAGCTCACCAGAAGCCGCAAAGATATAGCGAGCACCATCCATAATCACTTCGTCAGTCGCCATGGTACCACTTCCAGTCAAATAGTAGTTACCTTGCCACTCATTCCGAGCCATATAGCCCCACTTCTTGAAATAGTACCATTTGCCGCCCACTTTTTGCCACTCTTGGTTGGCATAAGTTCCATCGGATTTTAGATAAAAATAAGCAGAATAAGCCGGATCATAAAGCCATTCATTTTGCATCATGGCACCTTGACCATTCAAGAAATAACTTCCTTGCCATTGGCTTTTAGCCATGTAACCCCACTCCTTGAAGTAATACCACTTATTTCCAATCAATTGCCATTCTTGATGGGCATAAGCCCCATCTGACTTGAGATAAAACCAACTCTTGTAATTATTGTCATAGATCCACTCGTTTTGGGCCATATATCCACCTGATTTCAGGTAGTAATTTCCATGCCATTCATTCTGCGCATAACGACCATCTGAATTAATATAAAACCAAGCCTTATAGTAGTTGTCAAAAATCCATTCACTTTGAGCTTTAGAACCATCAGCCTTTACATAATAATCCCCATCCCAGTGGGCAGAGACACTGTTTCTCTGTTCATTGCTACTAGTTGATGAAGTTCCTGTTGATAGACTAGATTTTTCTGAAACTGTGCTTCCACTTGTTTCATCTGCCGCAATTCCTGAAACTCTTGCGCCAAGTAAGCAAAGACTTGCTAGCCCTATACATACAATTTTTGTTTTCAATCTTTCCTCTCCTATAAAAAATGGAACAGGCACCTGAATGCTGTTCCACCTAGCTTTTGCTACTTACTGATTATTTTACAAAGTCAAGCAAAGCCAAGAAGCTTTCAGCTTCAAGTGACGCACCACCTACAAGGGCACCGTCAACGTCTGGACAAGCCATGTATGAAGCAACGTTCTCAGGTTTAACAGAACCACCGTATTGAACACGAACTTTGTCTGCCACTTCTTGACCAAAGTCAGCAGCTACAACGTCACGAACAACTTTACACATTTTTTGTGCATCGTCTTGTGAAGCTGATTTACCAGTACCGATAGCCCAGATTGGCTCATAAGCGATAACTGATGCAGCAACTTGTTCAGCAGTCAATCCAGCCAATGCAGCAGATACTTGAGCACCTACAAACTCAGCAGCTTTACCAGCTTCGTAAGTTTCAAGTGACTCACCACAACAGATAATTGGAAGCATACCATTTGCAAAGATTGCTTTTGCTTTTTTGTTGATATCTTCGTCAGTTTCATGGAAGTAGTCACGGCGTTCTGAGTGCCCGATAACAACATAATCAGTACCGATTTCTTTCAAAACTTGTGGGCTTGTTTCACCAGTGAAGGCACCTGCATTTTCAAAGTAGCAGTTTTGAGCAGCAACTTTAAGGTTTGAACCTTTTGCAGCAGCAAGAACAGTTGTCAAATCAAGAGCTGGAGCTGCGATACCTGCTTCAACAAGATCTGACGAAGGAAGTTTTGATGCAACTGCTTCAACAAATGCTTTAGCTTCTTCTGGATTTTTGTTCATTTTCCAGTTACCAGCGATAAATGGTTTACGTGACATTTCACATACCTCTTTTTTCAATTTATTTTCTATTTATTTTATCACAATTATACACAGCTTGCAAATCTTACTCGGATTTCAAGCCTGCTTCCAACGATTAATCCTTCCAGAGATCCATGGCATTTCTGAAATCTACAGACACCTGTGTCAACTGAGAATTGCTTGCTTCTCTTTCTGCCCGCTTGGCCTCGATTTGAGCCACACTTTTGATGCCTTCATGGCGCCAATTTCTCAAAATCGCCTGGATGTACTTCCAGTTTGCTTTTCCATTTAAAACAGCTTCACGAAGAGCTTCCTTAATCAGATCAGCACTGGTTCCATCGTCCTTTAGTGTCTTAGTCAAATCCTCAATTTCAAAAGGTGTCAACAAGCGTCCCAATTCCTGCTGGAAGGTTTCTACCAAATCCTTGAGCTGATTTTGAGGTGTCAACTGGTCTGAACTTGAATGAGCGACTCCAAGCAAGGTATCTAAGCGTTCCAAGGCCAAACTAGCATCAAAGAGCAATTCAATTTCGCCATTCAATTCGATAGTACGATACTGGAGCAGTCCCCTTTCCGTCAGATTAGAAATGGACTGGTTGACATCCGAAATTTCCTTGCCAATCCTTTCGGCAATCTGGCTTGGGGACATTTCATCTAAGCCTGTCGTATTTTGCAAATAGAAAAATTGCCAAACCAGAAAATCGTCGCTAGAAGGAAAGAGTTCCTTAAAATGCAAGAGCAGGGCACTCGGTAAAACCAAGTTCCCTGATTTAAAAGCGTCTAAATATGTCATAATTCCTCTTATAAATACCCATATGCAGATGCATCATCTTCTATCTTTCTCCAGTCAAAAGGCGTCTCCTGATAGACCGCATAGTTCACCCAGTTACTGAAAAAGAGAGCTGCCGATGAAGACCAACAAAGACAAGGTGTCTGATTAACATCATCATCCTTAAAGTAATTTTCTGGAACATGTGGGTCTAAACCTGCATCACAATCCCTAAAATACTCTTTTGCCAAGGTATCACGGTCATACTCCAAATGCCCAAAACTATAAATTTCACGTAAATCACGGCTAGCCAAAATCGAAACCCCAACCTGAGGTCCTTCTGATAAAATCTCGAGATTGGTTTTGTTTAAGACCTCTTCCTTAGAAATCTCCGTGTGCCGTGAATGAGGAGATACATAGCTATCGTCAAAGCCTCTAAAGAGAAGGTGCCCTTCTTTTAAAGTGTCCTGAGGATAAATACCTGATAACTTACTGTCCATCTGGTATTTTTCTACACCATAGCGCAGATAAAGACCAGCCTGAGCACCCCAACAGATATGAAGAGTCGAATAGACATGGGTCTTGGACCACTCAAGCACCTGACTGAATTCCTCCCAATAGTCCACTTCCTCAAATGGTAAATGCTCAACTGGAGCACCCGTGATGATCATCCCATCAAAATACTCATCCTTGACTTCAGGAAAAGTTTTATAGAAGGTCTCCATATGCTCTGAACGAGTTGTTTTAGAACGGTGGCTCTCCATATAGAGAAAATCAATATCCAGTTGTAGGGGGGTATTAGCCAAGTGGCGCAACAACTGGGTCTCTGTGACCATTTTCTGTGGCATGAGATTTAAAATTAAAATCTTCAAGGGACGAATATCTTGGTGGGCAGCACGTTGATCATCCATGACAAAGATATTCTCTGTCCGCAAAATCTCAACAGCTGGTAATTTTTTATCAATTCGAATCGGCATAACCCTCTCCTAACTGTACTCTTTCAGGAATCATTGCATATGTTTGAAATTAAAACTCAAACACTTGTTCCCTTTATTATACTGTAAGAAGATATAGTTTTCAATTATAGTTTTTCTCTAACTAGCTATAGTCTATTTTTATATCCTAATGTAGAGAAAACAGCCCTAGGGACTGTTTTTCATTAATAATGCATGAGAACTTTGTAATCGTAGTCACCGATTTTTTCACGGCCATTCAATTCATCCAATTCAACAAGGAAGGCACAACCTGCTACAACACCACCAAGTTTTTCAATCATTTCGATAGTTGCCTTAACAGTTCCACCTGTTGCCAAGAGGTCATCTACGATAAGAACACGTTGACCTGGCTTAATGGCGTCAGCATGCATAGTCAAGGTATCAACACCGTACTCTTTTTCATAGTCAGCAGAAATAACTTCACGTGGCAGTTTACCTGGCTTACGAACAGGCGCGAAACCAATTCCCAACTCAAAGGCAACTGGACAGCCCACGATAAAACCACGAGCCTCAGGTCCCACGATCATGTCGATTTTCTTGTCAGTAGCGTACTGAACAATTTCACGAACAGCGTAACTATAAGCATTTCCATCAGCCATCAAAGGACTGATATCACGGAAGGTAATCCCTTCCTTTGGATAATTTTCAATTGTTGCAATGTAATCTTTTAAATTCATCTTTTTCTTTCTTTCAAAGTTTTTACTCTCTATTATAGCATATTTTTTAAGAAAGAAAAAAGGAAAAGTTAACTTCAATGATTATCTAACGATTTGACGGTTTATGACTAGCCACAGCAATAAAGCCCAAGTTCTTTTTATTCTTATTAAACATTTTATACATCGTTAAAAACTGCTTTCTATTCTCCTTTTTACAAGCATTTACACAAATTTTCAAGGTTCCTAGCCAACCTTCGTCATAAATCATACCCGATAATTTCATTAATGTCATTTCACCAGTCAATACTTTCACATCACAATAACCTGATTCTATCATCACCTGTTCCCAACCATCTTGAGTTAAAGGACCTACATTTACATGAATTGCTTGTGATAATTCCTGTCTGACAGACTCTTTAGCTTCCTTAAGAAGCACATCATGTGTCAGGAGAAGACCTTCAGGTTTTAAAACCCTTAGATATTCCATTACACATTTTTTCTTAGCTTGATCGGCTTGCATAGTCAGCATAGCTTCATTTATAACAATATCAAAACTAGCATCTTCATAAGGAAGTTTCATTGCATTTGCTCTTTCAAACCTGATCAAATGACCAACACCTGCCGTTTCAGCAGATTTTTTAGCCACTTCTAAAGCTTGAGCATCCATATCAACAGCAGTTATCTTACAACCAAAACGCTGTGCCAACTCAATTGCTGTAGTTCCCCTATTACACGCAACCTCTAGTATTCTCTTTTCTTTTGAAAATCCTCCTTCCGCAATTAACCAATCTGTGGCACGTTTTCCACCTGGGCGTAAGCGTTTTTTCCCCAGTTTTGCTAAAAACTTATGACCTGCTTCTGACATTTGAACACCTCTGTTTTTTCTTCATTATAACATAAAATGATATTATCTGACAATTCTAATCTATTATTTGATAAACTAGAATCAAAAGCATACAAACCACCATGACTATAGCATAAATTTATTATTACCTCTCTAGTTCGAATTCAACTCCTCCCATCATTTACACATTCAGGTTACGACTATTTTTGTACTTTGGAATCGCTCTCATCTTCATCCACTCTACGAACCTCCACCTTTCTGTTCGTAGAGCCACGATTTCGCTATCCCTTCTTCTGCCGATTCTTATTTCCAGCGTCAGACTGAGAATCGCTAAAAGCTTCATTAGTAAGTGGTATCCACAAATAATACTCAATGGAAATCAAAGAGCAAACTAGGAAGCTAGCTGCATACTGTACTTGAGTACGGCAAGGCAAAGCTAACGTGGTTTGAAGAGTATTACAAATCCAGATATACGACATGCCCGTCGTACGCCAAAAAAACGAGCACTTTCGTACTCGTCCTCTTTTATAAACTACTGATTAAAGTGAGTTTACGTCAACTTTGATACCAACACCTTGAGTAGTTGTGATAGTCAAGTTTGTTACGTAAGTTCCTTTAGCTGTAGCTGGTTTTGCTTTTTGGATTGTTTCGTTGAAAGCTTTGAAGTTTTCAACCAATTTTTCAGCTTCAAATGATACTTTACCGATGATTGCTTGAACGTTACCTGCACGGTCAGCACGGTAAGTGATTTTACCACCTTTAGACTCTTCAACTGCTTTAGCAACATCCATTGTTACAGTACCAGTTTTAGGGTTTGGCATCAAGTTACGTGGTCCAAGGACACGTCCAAGACGTCCAACAAGAGCCATCATGTCAGGTGTAGCGATAACTACGTCGAAGTCCAACCAACCATCGTTGATTTTAGCAACAAGGTCATCTTCACCAACAAAGTCTGCACCAGCAGCTTTTGCTTCTTCAGCTTTTGCACCACGTGCGAAAACAAGAACGCGTGAAGTTTTACCAGTACCGTTTGGCAATACCATTGCTCCACGGATTTGTTGGTCAGCTTTTTTAACGTCGATGTTCAAGTTGTAAGCAACTTCTACAGTTGCGTCAAATTTTGCAAAGTTAGTTTCTTTTGCAAGTGCTACAGCTTCTTCTACGCTGTATGCTTTTGTGCTGTCGATTTTCTCAAGAGCAGCACGAAGTTGTTTGCTTTTTTTAGCCATTTTCTATTCTCCTTGTAAGTGGTTCAATCGATTTTCATCTCCCACGTCACTTCTCGAAATGATGAAGTCTTGCGGGTTTTCAGTCTATTATTTTTCTTTTCCTACTTCGTTAAGCTCCCTTGCTGTACCCAAGTACAAGCATCAGTCACTTGCCTAGTATGAAAAGCAACTAATAGACTGCTGTGAGATTTTCTACTGTGTTATTGATTAGTCAACAACAGTGAATCCCATAGAACGAGCAGTACCTTCGATCATACGCATTGCAGACTCTACGTTTGCTGCGTTCAAATCTGGCATCTTAGTTTCTGCAATTTCTTGTACTTGTGCACGAGTAACTGTAGCAACTTTAGTTTTGTTAGGTGTACCTGATCCTTTTTCAACACCTGCAGCTTTTTTCAAAAGAACAGCAGCTGGTGGTGTTTTAGTGATGAAAGTAAATGATTTATCTTCGTAAACTGAGATAACAACTGGAATGATCATACCAGCTTGGTCAGCTGTACGAGCGTTGAACTCTTTTGTGAATCCCATGATGTTGATACCAGCTTGACCAAGAGCAGGTCCAACCGGTGGAGCTGGTGTAGCTTTACCAGCAGGGATTTGCAATTTTACAAGTTTTTCGACTTTTTTAGCCATTTTTAAATCCTCCTTTGTGGTTTTGGCGGTAATTAGAGATTTTTACCTCCCACAAGTATGCTTTTCACATACCCATCTATTATACACTATTTATCTGAAATTGCAAGAGAAAAGTTTATTTTTTAATCGACATAATCTCCGCCTTCAAATCCATAGTACTCTTCCAAACTGAGACCACTCTCAGCAATTTCTTTAGCTTCTTTTCCGACATAACGAAGGTGCCATTCCTCAGCCATATAGCCTGTTTCCTTTTCCTTGCCTTTGAGATAACGGACAACAAAGCCATAATCAGCCGCATGGTCCAAGAGCCATTGGGCCGCTTTTTCTTCTGTCACCAAATCACCATTCGTCCCAATCACATCAAAGGCTAAACCTGTCTGGTGTTCGCTATAGCCAGGTCGAGCAGAATAACGGTCGGCAGCTTCTTTCCCATCTTGATTGACATAATCTTGATAGAGCTTGGTCTGAGTTTCATAACTTCTAAAGCCACTGTAATGGTCGCTAATGGGGAAACCTGCCTCTTGCATAGCTTTGATGAGTTTGACCAACTCTGCCTTAGCTGTTGGATTTTCCCCTGGATTATAGTCTTTAGACAATGGATAGTGTTTGTTGGCTACGATGATTTCATCGTATTTCCCTTGAATGCTATAGTAATCACCTTTATTGACCACTTCTGCTTTTTTCTGGGCAGCTCCTTGAGATTTACTGCCGACTGTTCCATCAGCTTTGGCTGCTTGTTCTGTCTTAGCTGCTCCATCTTCATTTTTTGCTTTTTCTTGTGAACAAGCTGCTAGACTCAAGGCTAGCAAGGCTGCCAAGACAAGGTATCTTTTTTTCATCTCTACTCCTCAATTTCTAATAGTTTATCTACTTCTGACGATAAACGTTTGACTAATCTTTTAATCTCATCCGTTTTTGCTTGGCAGGTTTCTGCTGTCATTTCTTCAAAGGGAACCCACCAGACTGGCCCACGCCCCTTGAGACCGTGACCATTCATATCACCTGTCCGTCTAGGAAACAGATGCCAATGAAGATGAGCATCGCCATTGCCTAGCAGTTCGATATTCATTTTCTCGGCAGCAAAGGCCTTAGCAACCGCCTCTTGGACTAAACTCATTTCCTCTAGAAAACGGATTCTAATTTCCTTCTCTAAATGATGCAATTCGGTGACATGTTCCTTGGCTAGAAAAAGACTATAGCCTGCAAAATACTGGTGATCTCCAATTACAAGATAGCCTGTTTCCAGTTCTCTCACAAAGTAGGGATTTTCCCCAGCCTTGATGAGCTCAATTCTCTGGCAAATCATGCACATATTAGTCTACCAATGCGCTCTTAAGATAAGCATCAACCATACGCTCCGTTGCGACAACTGAGTCAATATGGGTACGCTCATAAGAATGACTAGACTCGATACCCGCACCAAGAAGGGCATGCTTGACCTCTGCCCCTGCAGACATGGCTGCTGAAGCGTCCGAACCATAAAATGGATAGATATCCAGATTAAATGGAATATCTTGCTCTTTCGCTAAAGCAACCAAATGTTGACGGAAATCATAGTGATAAGGACCTGAAGCATCCTTGACACAGATAGACACTGTATATTCATCTGTCTGCTGGTCATCGCCCATGGCTCCCATGTCCACAGCCAGATATTCCACTACCTGAGCAGGGATATTAGAATTAGCACCATGCCCCACTTCTTCAAAGACTGAAAAGGCAAAATGGGTTGTTACTGGCAACTCAATCTTCTCTTCCATATAAATACGAAGCAGGTTAAGCAAAATCGCTGCGCTGACCTTGTCATCCAAATGACGAGACTTGATAAAACCTGTCTCTGTCACGACAGTTCGTGGATCAAAACTGATAAAATCACCGACCTCAATCCCCAAGGCACGAGTTTCTTTTTCATTGGTTACTTTGGCGTCCAAACGCACTTCCATATTTTTCTGGGTACGTTCTGCAGTTCCTGCATCCTTGTAGACATGGCAAGAAGTTTGGTGGATGAGGATGGTGCCTGATACTTTTTCACCTGTGCTAGCCACATGAACGATACAGTTTTCTCCTTCAATCATGTTCCAAGGAAAGCCACCAATACGGTCCATTTTGAGACGGCCGTCTGGTTTAACAGCACGAACAATAGCACCAAGCGTATCTACATGGGCAGTCACATAGCGATGTTGCTCATCATTTTGACCTTTAATAGTTACATTGACACCGCCCTTGGCTGTGCGAACCGGCTGGTAAGCAAAACCTTCTAAAGTCTTGACTAAATAGTCCGAAATCTCACGAGTAAAACCCGTTGGAGACGCAATGGCTGTCAGTTCTTTGATATATTCTACCGTTTGATTCATTTCTTCACCTCTTTTGCTACCTATTATAACACATTTATCATCGGATAAAAAAAGAAAATCACTCCTGTAGACTTAGCTACAAAAGTGATTTTATACTCAATGAAAATCAAAGAGCAAACTAGGAAACTAGCCGCGGGCTGCTCAAAGTACAGCTTTGAGGTTGTGGATAAAACTGACGAAGTCAGTAACCATACCTACGGTAAGGCGACGTTGACGCGGTTTGAATTTGATTTTCGAAGAGTATTAGTGATTATTCCATTTCAAAAATATCACTTTCTTGCTTGTTTGGTAGAACCAATGAGAGCAAGATTCCGACAACGGCTGGCACCAACCATGGGAGAGATGCCTTGGCAAAAGGAAGAGCGTTGACAAGATTTGCAAGGAACTCAACCTTAAACGAGCTTCCTAGTACGCTTGCAATAGCAATAGCTGTAACCACAGCAATTGTCAACTGCATACCTGGTTTTGAAAGGGCAACAAATTTGTTGACAATGACAATCATGACGATGGCAATGGTGATTGGGTACAAAATAACCAGTACTGGAATTGAGTACTTGATAATCGCATCAAGACCCAAATTGGCAATAGCAAATCCAATCAAGGTAAAGGCTGTCGCATAAACCTTATAGCTGATTTGTGGGAAACGTTCATTAAAGAACTCAGCTGTTGACACAATCAAACCAACAGTTGTTGTGAAGCAGGTTACGGTAACCATAGCTGCAAGGAAGAGTTGAGCTGTTGAGCCAAAGATTTCTTGAGTCGCTTGTGACAAGATGTAAACACCTGGTGTTCCACCCTTCATCGCTTCAGCTGGTACTGGAAAATGATTTCCAAGGAAACCTAAGCCGATGTAAAGAGCGCTGAAGGCAAGGGCAACAACGATACCAACAACCCAAATAGTTGAAATGTATTCTTTCTTACTTGAAAATCCAAGTTGTTTCAAGGTTTGAACTGCGATTACGCTAAAGGCAACTGAAGCAAGGGCGTCCAAGGTATTGTAACCTTCTAGGAAACCTGTACCAAAGGCAGAAGCTTGATAGGCAGCTGAAGCAGCTTGAGGACTTGTTCCACCGTATTTGAAAGCTCCCAGAACAACCAAGATAACAATCAAAATCGCAAAGACTGGCGTTAAAATACGTCCAATGCGGTCTAAGATTTTTGATGGATTAAGCGAAATCAAATAGGCTGCCGCAAAATACAGAACCGTAAATACAATCAAGCCAAGTCCTTTATTTGCATCCGACAAAAGGGGGCTAATCCCTACTTCGTAAGCTGTTGTAGCAGTACGTGGGATAGCAAAGAATGGACCGATTGACAAGTAAAGAACTGAGAGGTAAAGAGTCGCAAACCAAGGCGCTATCTTTGTTGAAATCTCGTAGATATATCCTTTAGGATTTAACGTTCCAATAATCAGAGTCAAGACGGCGATACCAACGCCTGAAAAGACAAAACCTGCGATGGCAGGAAGAAAATGTTCTCCAGATAGAGCACCTAGAGAAGGCGGAAAAATCAAGTTCCCCGCACCAAAAAATATTCCAAACAGGAGTAAACCTGTTAAGGCACCTTTTTTAGCCATGAAAATCTCCTTCATATTTATAAAATACTGACCTAGTATATCATGAATAGGAGTATGAAAAAAGCTTCACGAAGTAAATATTGAATGTTTTCAAGATTCTCAAAAATGAGAATTGTCTAAAAATAAAATCCTCCTACCCAGTCCACACCAAGTAGGAGAATTGCAAAATTTTAAAGTTCTTCAAAAGCTAACATGCCACCCTGAACATTGATAACTTCATAACCTTGTTCAGCTAGAAATTGACAAGCACGCGCCGATCTCATTCCAGATTTGCAAATGACATAATGTAACTGACCCTTGTCCAACTGATCATAAGTATCAGCTAATTGACTAAGCGGTAGGTTATGGGCACCTTCTAGATGAAGAGCATCAAACTCTTCTACTTCTCTCACGTCCACTAGAGAAAGTTGGTCGTTTTGGTAAAGCTGGTAAAATGCGTCAAAGGCTATTTCTTTCATTCTTTTTCTCCTAATACTCTTCGAAAATCTCTTCAAACCACGTCAGCGTCGCCTTACCGTAGGTATATGTAACTGACTTCGTCAGTTTTATCTGCAACCTCAAAGCAGTGCTTTGAGCTGACTTCGTCAGTTCTATCCACAACCTCAAAACAGTGTTTTGAGCTGACTTCGTCAGTTCTATCCACAACCTCAAAGCTGTACTTTGAGCAGCCTGCGGCTAGCTTTCTAGTTTGCTCTTTGATTTTCATTGACTATAAAATGGTTTTAATTCTTTTTTTCAAATCTGGCACCACTTCTGCCTCAAACCAAGGATTTTTAGCCATCCAGATTTGATTGCGTGGTGATGGGTGTACCAGTGGAAAATAGGTTGGCAAGTAGTTCTGGTAATGTTTTACCCGTTCTGTCACCTTGCCACTGATTTTCTCCTGCAAATAGTAGGCTTGGGCATATTGGCCAATCAAGAGGGTCAATTGAATATCTGGTAATTCTTGCAAGAGCTGCGGATGCCATTTTTCAGCAAATCCAGTTCTCGGTGGCAGATCACCTGACTTGCCATGCCCTGGAAAGTAGAAATCCATAGGCAAAACAGCAAAATAACCTGAATAGTAAAATGTATCTTCATCCACACCTAGCCAATCCCGCAAGCGATCGCCACTTTTATCCTTCCAGTAAAGGCCTGCTTCTTGGGTTTTAAGACCAGGCGCTTGACCGATGATATTGATGCGAGCTGTTTTTGGCGCTGCAAAGAGAGGCTCGATGCCACGCTTTGTATAGGTAGCATTCTGCGGATCTGCCATAATAGCCTGCTTGATTCTTTCAATTTGAGACATCTACTTTCCCTCCAAAAAGAAGTCCAAGCATACCATCTCAGACTTCTATCGTTTTATTTGATCAATTCATAAATAGCTTCGGCATAGATTGCTGCAGCTCGGAAGAGATCGTCCAAGGCGATAAATTCATTAGCTTGGTGCATGGTATCAATTGAGTCTGGGAACATGGCACCATAGGCAACACCTCGTTCTAGCAAGCGACCAAAGGTACCACCACCGATGACTTGTTCGTGACCTTTAAGACCAGTTTGTTTTTCATAAACATTCAACAAGGTTTGTACAAGTGGATCTTCCATTGGTACATAGTGAGGGGTATGACCGTGCTCAGAAAGGCTAACAGAAGCAACTGGCAAGTTTTCAAGGATTGACTTGATTTGTTCTGGACTTGTTCCTTTTGGATAGCGGATATTAAGGGCAATGGTATTATCAGCGCTTGTTTCATCAAAGCGGAAGACTCCCGCATTCATAGAAAGGGCACCCATCTTTTCATCCACATGATCAATCTTGAGATTTTCACCCTCATGGTCGTTCAAGAGAATTTTACCAGCGATGTCAAGGTAGTCTTTTGCTGGTCCTGCAAAGTCAAACTGGCTGAGGAAAAGGGCAAGATAAGTCGCACCATTAACACCTGAAGCAGGCATAGCACCATGGGCTGATTTACCAATGATGGTCACCTTGTATTGGCCTACTTCTTCTTGAATTTCTCCTCTGAGTTTGTGTTCTGCAACAAAAGCATCTAGTTTACTTTGCAAGTCAGCCAAGTCACCTGAAACAACTGCTGTTGCTGATTCAGGCACCATATTTTCACGCAAACCACCTGTGAAGCTATGAAGACGGGCAGCACCTGCATTTTCACCTGCAAAGTGGAGGTATTCCGTGATATTTCCTTTTTCACCATTGATGATTGGGAATTCAGCGTCTGGAGAGAAACCGAAGTCTGGTTTTGCAAGTCCTACGTGCTCGAAGTAGTAGTCCATGTCTGCCCAGCCTGATTCTTCATCTGTTCCGACGATGAAACGAACTTTCTTAGAAGTTGGAAGACCCAATTCTTTGATGATTTTCAAACCATAGTAACAAGCTGTTGTAGGACCCTTGTCATCTGAAGCCCCACGCGCATAGAGGCGACCATCTTTGATAGTTGGTGTGTAAGGATCTGTGTCCCAACCGCTACCAGCTGGCACCACATCCATATGGGCAAAGATTCCGAGAACTTCTTCTCCATCACCAAACTCAAAATGTCCTGCATAGTTATCAACATTTTTAGTTGGGTAGCCATCACGGTCTGCAATTTCAAGGAATTTCTCCAAGGCTTTTACCGGACCAGGTCCAAATGGATGTTCAGCATCAACCTTGCTGTCATCACGTTCAGAGTTGATTTCTAAAAGGCTAAACAAGTCAGCCAAGAGGTCTTCTTTGCGTTTTTCTACTTCTGCTGTAAAATCAATTGTTGTCATTTTTTTCTTCTTTCTATCTTTTCTCGATGATTTCATCTACTGGCAAGCGATAGCTTGGTTCCAATTTTTCGTCTGTGTATCCCACTGTAATCAAGAGTTCTGGGCGGAAGCGGTCTTCGATTTCCAAAACTTCGTTGACTTTTGATTTGTCAAAACCAAGAATCAGATTTGATCCGATTCCTTGGTCTGTAAGAGCGAGAACCAAGTTCATAGTAACCAAACCTGCATTGAGGGCTAGGTAGTCGCTGACTTGTTGTTCATTGTAACGGGCAAATTCAGCAGGCAAATTCTTCATAAAATATTGAAGTTGCTCTTCAGAAAAGTTATTAGCACCACCAACACGAGCAATCTTACGAGCGCGTTTAGCCAAATCCGTGTCCGTAAACAAGGCAATAGTTACAGGCGCTGATGATACCTGTTCAAAGTTTGAACCGTAAGCCAATTTTGCTAGTTCGGCATTTTTCTCACGCACCACTACAAATTTCCAAGGCTGACTGTTGTGGGCACTTGGTGCCAAGGTTGCAATTTCGATAGCCGTTCGCACATCTTTTGGATCAACTGGCTTATCAGTGAAATGCTTAGTCGCATGACGTTTTTTATTTAATTCAAGAAATTTCATAATCGATTTCCTTTTCTAATTCTACTGCTTCCATTCTACCATAATTTGAAAGAGCTTGCAGAGATTTTTCATAGAAATAAACTGGAACAAGGATAAGCAACCAAATGAAGAAAAGCATTTAAATCAGGAATCCCCTCATCCAGTTCCAATTAATTTTCAGTTACTTAAAGAAACTAGTCTATCTTATATTCTGACTTTATAATCTCCAAGAAATCTTTCACATCCTCTACATACCCATGCTTTTCTATTAAGCTTGCTAATAATTCCAGATTGTGCCCCTGATAGTTGTCTTCACGACGTAGTTCTTCATACATTTCGATAAAGGGAAGCCCCTTGGATTTTGCCAATTCCAACTCCGCTTCATAGTCATAAGCGACTTTACGAAATAGGATATTTACCAATTCCCCATCTTCAGCCTCTATCACGGCATACTGGGCACGGTGATTTTTTAACGCCTCCCAATTAAAATAGGGCATGCCAATCGACCCTGGATTGATGATTTGTTGCCCTTGACTGCCATAACGAAGCAACTGCTTGTGAACATGACCATATACTGCCACGTCAACTTCATCATCTAGCAGTTGGTCAAATTTCTCTGTATCATTCTCAACTAGCAAGTCACTACCATAGTTCTTATTTGGCAAATTATGAGATATAGAAAAGCGCAATCCGTCAATTTCTTTCTTTTCCAGCAAAGGCAAGCTTCGTAGCCAGACAATTGTTGCAGGATCCATTCGCTCCATCAAAAATTGAGTCATTCGCATTGACTGGATTTCTTGTGGATCTTCCAAACCGTATTCACCATCCAAGGCCTCAAGGACACAATCATCCCAATTTCCTCGAACACTGGCTGTGATAGGAAGGTCCTTTAGCAGGGCTACCAAGTCATTTGCACCTGGCCCAGGAAGAAAAATATCTCCCAAAAGCCAGTATTCACTGACTCCTTGATTTTTAGCATCTGCAATCACTGCTTCTAGCGCCGTCGCATTGCCATGAATATCTGATAAAATTGCGATTTTATGGTTCATTATGGTTTCCTTCCGTTTGGTAATCTACTCTTTCTTCCGCCACTTGAGGCAAGGCTTCTGCCTCCTGCGGGTTCAACTTCCTCTGCACAGCCTCTGCAACGGCTCTAGGTACTCCAACTTCGACAATCTCATCCACACTGGCTTCCTTGATTTTTGTCAGAGACTTGAAATGCTTCATGAGATTTTGCTTGCGTTTAGGCCCCAGCCCTTCAATTCCATCCAGTTGTGATGAAAAGGAATTTTTGGAGCGCAGTTGACGGTGGAAAGTAATGGCAAAGCGGTGCACCTCATCTTGAATGCGTTGGAGGAGGAAAAATTCCTGAGAATTGCGAGACAACTCCACCACCTCAAGCGGATCTCCAAAGAGCAATTCATGGGTTTGGTGCTTATCATTCTTTTGCAAACCTGCAATGGGAATATCCAAACCCAGTTCCTCTTGTATGACCTGCTTGGCAATATTGACTTGACCTTGTCCTCCATCAATGACAATCAAATCTGGAGGAGTCAAACCGTCACGCTGTACTCGACCATAGCGCCTACGAATGACTTCTCGCATACTGGCATAATCGTCTGGTCCAACGACAGTCTTGATTTTATACTTACGATAATCCTTCTTACTTGGTTTGCCGTTGACAAAGACCACCATGGCTGAAACAGGACTGGTCCCCATGATGTTGGAGTTATCGAAAGATTCGATACGAACTGGGGTTGGGATTTGGAGCAAGCGTCCTAGATTTTCAATAGCACCTTGGGTCTTTTCGACAGATTTCTCTAGCAGATTGAACTTCTGCTCCAGACTAACACGAGCATTTTTTATGGCTAGATTGACCAGTTGTTTTTTCTCACCACGCTGGGGCTTAAGAATCTTGGTGTCTACCAAAGCCTTGACAGCTTCTTCGTCAATATCCTGCGGAATCAGCACCTCATTGGGAACTAGATGGGATTTTTCTTGATAAAATTGTCCTACATAGGTCAAGAAATCCTCATCCGGATCGTTGTAGTAGGGAAAAAGATTGACATCGCGCTCAATGAGCTTGCCCTGACGAACAAAGAAAACCTGAACACACATCCAGCCCTTGTCCACATAGTAGCCAAAGACATCGCGATTTTGGAGATCCTTGGCCATAACCCGTTGCTTGGTTCGAAGCGTTCCAATGGCCTGAATTAGGTCACGGTATTCCGCCGCACGTTCAAATTCCATAGTCTGAGCTGCCGCTACCATTTTTCCCTTGAGATCATCAATGATTTTGTCATCCTGCCCTTTTAGGAAATCAGAAACCTCCTGGGCCATGGACTTGAAGTAGGCCTCATCCTTCTTACAGATGGTGTGAGCCATACATTGGCCGATATGGTAGTAAAAACAGACCTTAGACGGTGGATTGGTGCACTTGCGAAAAGGGAAAATCCGATCCAGTAGTCGCTTGATTTCATTGGCCGCCCCCACATCTGGATAAGGTCCAAAGTAGAGACCTCCGTCCTTCTTGACCTGACGAGTGATAATCAAGCGAGGATAGCGCTCATTGGTGATTTTGATGAAAGGATAGGACTTATCGTCCTTGAGCATGATATTGTACTTGGGCTTGTTTTCCTTGATCAGGTTGATTTCTAGGAGAAGTGCCTCAATATTGGACTCCGTAACGATAAATTCAAAATCCACAATTTCAGACACCAGAGCTTCCGTCTTGGTATCATGACTTCCACGGAAATAGGACCGCACGCGGTTACGCAGATTTTTAGCCTTTCCTACATAGATAATGGTGCCGTTTTTATCCTTGTGAATGTAGCAACCAGGGCTGGTCGGCAAGAGCTCTAGTTTTGATTTAATCAAGTTGTTCATAGTTCCATTATAGCAAAAAAGTAGGGAAAGATTGGTCCTTACTCACTAGTCTCATATATTTTTCGAAGGTTTGCAACATCCTCTTCCTGGATACCATAAAAAGAACCTGCAGGTTGCATCACAGACTTCTCATCTGTATGGTCCAAGCCAATCGCATGCCCCAACTCATGTTCTGCCGTATGGACAAGGCGCTCATATGAATAGCCATAGTCAGGATTGGACAGATAGTAGTGATTCAACCGCACCGTGACAAACAAGAATTGCCCCGTTAAGAGATTGGTCTGACTTTCCGCCTCTCCTGCCACAGGAGTGCTTCCGTCATTCATCTCCGTAGCCAAGATATCCGCCTTGCTGGACTCAGTCACAAGTTTAAAGTTAAAAGCACCAGTTTGATTCCAGTTCTGGATTGCTTCTACATAAGCTTCTTGAAAGCGTGAATCCATCTGCGGATCCAAGTAAATACGAGCAGAAGCCTGTGGCCATCTTCCTTCAGAATGCTGGTGGCTATCTGTCTGGTTCAACTTAGGCAGTTGCCCTGTTCTTTCCCATTGGTCGATACTTTGTTGACCAATTTTTACTGACCGTTCTGCTTGCTTCAGCGCCCCTTGAAAATCCCCGTTCAGATACCAGAGAAATCCAAAAGCAAGAGTACATAAAAGCAAAACAATCCAAACCAGACGCCAAAACAAACGCCAAATAAAATAAAAGAAAGCCCCTATCAAACGAAAAAGCCAACGCATATCTCTCCACCTTTCTAGCAAATAAAGTCTATTTTACTAAAACAAGCTGAAAGAAAGCTAAATACTGGCTTTTTCATCTTAACGTCCTACTATTTTTTTGAATAACTGAATAGCTTTGTATTTTAAAGGCGATGGATGATAACGGAAAGTTCCTGCTTTACGTACAATATAGCCATTAAAATTTTGTTTAAAACGCAAAACACCATCACTACCATCAAAAATCCCTTGAATGCCTAGGAAGTTGTATTTAGGTATTCCACGTTTTATGCTTTCCAACATAACATATTTTTGAAGCAGTGCAGGGGCATAGAACTTATTAAACTCAGTGTAAGAACCACTAAAGAGATAAGTCGTTTCCTGAGGCATATAAACAAATAAACTCCCGGCTAAAACAATATCTTCTTCTCCATATTTTTCAATCAAGTCTCGCGCTTCTGCTTTTCGAACTTCAAACGTTTCAAATTGACTAGAATATTCTCTCAGTTGATTTTGTTTTTTCTCAGAATGAGGATTTTTACTCAAATCAAGTCGCAACTTGTCCAAGATTTCTTCTAGTTTACTTTGTTCACCTTGCAATTTGCTCATATAGTCCGAAAAATTTAAGCTTGCTATGAGAAACTCCGCTTGTTCTCCAAATGAATCATAAAAGTGCTCATAATATTCTAAACTTTTATCACTATATTCTCTACGTTCAGAGGTTTCTTTAGTTATATTCTTAAAACTCGATAGTTCTTCACGTTTTAACTTTTTCAACCGAATACCAAACGTTTCAGCTTTTTTCACCAAAGGTTTACCCTTTTTACTAAAACTTTTAAGTAAATTCGTTTCAGTTAATTCAGTCAAATCTTTATAGTATAACCAATCTGGTTCTCCACCTGGATAACCTCTTGTCAATCCATCAAATTGATAACCTAAATCAGTTAAACCTTGAATGATACTTTTTTTCTCAGCATCTATTGGATTACCTTGGCTATCAAAAGTTTGATAAGTTTCATAAGGTTTTACAAGCAACTCTAATACACCATTTTGCTTGGCATATTCTTTTAACTCCGCATAAAAAACTAGAAGAGCATCTTGTTGGGTATAAATCGGCCCCGAATTGATCTCCATATGCAGACCACCCAGCATGGGCAAGCTATAAACCAGAGCTGCAACTTGAATTTCTCCTTCTTGTTTCAAAGCTAGATAAACAATTCGAGCCCCTCTTTTTTCTAACAAGTCCCCCATCTGAACAGATTGCATAAAGGAACGAGAAGAAACCTGATCAGAATAAGCCTGAAACTCTTCTTTCGTGAGTGTAATTAGTGCCATATACTTACTTTCTATGTTTTTTTCTTAATGTTTTACGGAAATCAAGAGCAAGTCTTAACAGAGGATAGAGAGGATGGGTAGGCATTGTAAATTCACCCAAATATTCTTCAATCGTTGGATTAAATTTTTCCTTAAAATGATAAAGACCACCATTGAGAGAGTTTTCAACACCACCTAAATTTTGCCACAACATACCTCGCTCAAAGGCATAGCGAGCCGTTTCATACCAAGTTAAAATTGGTGCATTGTAACGTTTAAAATCATCATCCATACCAGCATATAGATTGACAGAGGTAATACCAAATTCCAAACTCAAAGTAGCCGCTAACGGAATGTTTGATTTTCCCATATTCATATATCCCTGCAAAAAATCTATTTCCTCTTCTAAACGTTCTTTTTCTTTTATATTTTCCTGAATTTTTGAAGGTTTGGTGGCATCATTAAATTTTTCTGCAACTACTCTATTTTTTTCTAACTGTTCTTCTAATTCTCTTAAACGCTTAGAAACATCCAAACTCGTTAGCGTGATATAGGAATCTTCTTTGAAGTTATCTAATAATTTTTTATAATAAGCTTCGTTTCTTAAATGAATCTCTTTTCGCTTCTCAGTTTTTTTCATCAACTCCGAAAATGAATCTAATAGTTCCAGTCCACCATATTGAATTTCAAGCCCTTTGTTTCGTGCTGTTCGGATAGCTTGCCTCGTTGATTTAGAAAGTTTATCTTCTTCAAAATTTTCCTTATATATTTTCGCCTGAATACGAGGCTGAATGGTGTCATCCATCTCGGTTGTCCGCCCAGACCATTTCACTCCTAATTGTCCTAAAATCTCAACAATAGCAAGATTTTCAGGATATTCTCTTTTATCTTGATTGACCAAATGTTGGGATAGACAAATACTTGGATCGAAAGTCACAAAAACCGCTCTCTTACTGCGAGCATAAGACTTAATAGACTGCAGGACAAACTTTAAAAGTTCTATATCCCTGTAATCCAATATAGGACCTCTTGGAATATAAAACATTTTATAGCCTAAAGGCAGAGATTTTATGAGAATACTAGCCACAGCCAGTAAGTTCTCCCCTTCATAGACACCAATCCTCTCATGATTCCAATCAGATTTCACTTTTTCCCAAGCACTACTTTGTAATATATTAGCTAATTCATGTTCTTTGACAAACTGATCATATTCTAATGTGGGAATGCCAATTTGATAACGGTACATTTCCTACTCTCTTTCCTCCAGTATCTTATTACTATTCTACTACTTTCGTTTGAAAAGTCTAGTGAAAACATATTTTATTTTAGTTCTACTCCCCCTATGTTGAAGTTCAAACTAAGTCAATCTCTCTTCTAATTTGAAATCGATTGGCAGAGTTGCTAAGAACCGTTCCAATTGTTTTTCCCAGTAGTACCACTCATGGGTTCCAGCGCTATGGCTATAGGTCACATCAAAACCTAGTTTTTTGAGGTTTTTCACTGCGAGATTATTGGCTTTATACAAGAAATCCTGTTCGCCACACCAAGCCCACAGCTTGGTCTTTTTATCCGATTTTTTAGCCAGACTTTCAAGAGAATAGGAACTAGCTGTCCAATCTTTAATCTCCCCAAACACACCTCTCCAATAAGCTGGCGTTCCCAAATCTTGGCTCTCAGGAGAAAACTCTTGAAAACTAAGGGCGCCTGAAAAACTAGCTGCATGAGAAAAACGATTTGTGGCAAGAGCCAATTTAAAGCAGCCGTAGCCTCCCATAGATAGACCAGCAATAAAGGTCTTTTCACGCTTGCTGGTCATGTTAGGGAAGAAGCGTTTCAAAACCTCTGGCAATTCCTCTGCTAGAGCTGTGTAATAGTCAAAACCATACTGGGTATCGGTATACCAACCGTTGCTGGTATTGGGCATGACAACGATGAGATTAGTCCCCCGAAGCAAGCGTTCTACATTGGTCCGCTTGAGCCAACTATTATGATTGCCAGACATCCCGTGCAAGAGGTACAAGACGGGAATATCTTTACACTCTGGATCTTCCACTCGATTGGCATCAGGGTAGAGAACATTCACTCCCCACTCCATATCCAAAACTTGTGAGTAATACTCAATTTTCATTACTGCCATAATTTTTCCTCTGTTTTTCTATAAGAAAAAGCCGAAACTCGACTTTCTCCCTGTTTATTTCAACAATTATTTCGCTTCCATGACTACTGGTAGAATAGCTGGACGACGTTTGGTTTGATCAAATAGGTACTTGGTCAGATTATCACGAACCTTCCCTTTAAGATCTGCCCAGTCAAAGTCATCTCCTTGAAGATAGTCTTCCACCGTTTGGTTAATCAATTCTGAACTTTCACGGAGAATATCGCGGCTCTTCTTGAGATAAACAAACCCACGCGTGTGAACACGAGCCTTGGCCACAATTTTCTTCTCACGACGGTTAACAGTAATTGCTACGATGAAAATACCATCCTCTGACAAGACCTTACGGTCACGAAGAACCACATTTCCAACATCACCAATAGCATTTCCATCAATCAAGACATCCCCTGCCGAAACTGCGCCAGCTGGAACAAAGTCTCCATTTTCATAAGCCATACTGGTTCCCTTTTTAGGGATGAAAATGCGTTCTGGCAACATCCCAACTGCCATAGCAGCCTTAGCATGGGCATCCAACTCACGGTATTCTCCTTGAATTGGGAAAAGATACTTGGGTTGTAAGAGGTTAATCATCAACTGCAAATCACGCGCATTTCCGTGCCCTGACACACGCAAACTTTGAGTGATCAGTTTGACAACCCCGCCAGCTTGGTAAATCATATTTTCCACACGCGCCATGACTGCTTCTTTAGCGATAGACGGAGTGGTTACGATATAGACTAGGTCTCCGTCCTTGATTTCCACATAACGGTGGCGACCAATCGACATCTTACGAAGACCATTGATTGGCTCACCCATACGACCTGTCTCAAGGATGATCAACTCATGGTCTTCAAAGCGAGACATATCTTTTGGTTTAATCAAAAGACTCTCGTTAGCTAGAGACAATTTCTTGAGGCGAATCGCAGTACGGACGATATTTTCAATATCGAATCCTGTCAAGACCACACGACGGCCTGTTGCATCCGCAGCGTCAAACACCTGCTGGATACGAGAGAGGTTGCTGGCTACCGCCGCAACGATGATACGACCATCCCAGTCCGAAATGGTTTGAGTGATTTCGTCCCCAACTTCACTTTCGCTAGCCACTTGGATATTGCTATCTGCATTGGCTGAATCGCTAAGAAGAGCTAGAACTCCGTCACGACCGATTTCTGCCAAACGAGCGAAGTCTGTCGCATAGGATTCACTAGCTGTCTGGTCAAATTTGAAGTCACCTGTGTAAACGATGCTACCTTCAGCTGTCTTCAAGACAACACCCAGACTTTCTGGGATAGAGTGGGTCGTACGGAAGAAGGAAACCACAGTCCCTCCAAAATCAATCTCCGTATTCTCATCAATGACATGGAAATCATTGAATTTCTTAACTGTGTCATTTCCTTTGACAAAGAGTTTGGCCAACTCAATGGTCAACTCGGAGCCAAATACAGGTACCTTGGCTTCAGCCAAGAGATAAGGCAAAGCACCAATAGCATCCGCATGTCCGTGGGTCAAGAAAACCCCAGCGATACGATCGCTATTTTCAAAAAGGTAGTCCATATTGGGAATGACTACATCCACCCCTAGTTGTTCATTTTCAGGGTATTTTAGACCTGCATCCAAAACGAAAATAGACCCATCGATTTCAGCGATATACATATTTTTCCCGTTTTCACGTACACCACCAAGTGTTGTTAAACTGATATTACTCATTTTTCCTCCGAAAGCTTAATTTATCTTGATTATAGGGTTGCTTACCCTCTTATTCTAAAAGCACTATTACTTTTATACTCTTCGAAAATCTCTTCAAACCACGTTAGCTTCGCCTTGCCGTAGGTATGGTTACTGACTTCGTCAGTTCTATCCACAACCTCAAAACAGTGTTTTGAGCTGACTTCGTCAGTCTTATCTACAACCTCAAAGCAATGCTTTGAGCAACCTGCGGCTAGCTTCCTAGTTTGCTCTCTGATTTTCATTGAGTATTAGCCGAATCTTTTCCTACCATTATACCATTTTTTTGATGATTTTCAAAATGAAGATTTGTTTTCAAAAAAGAGCTGGTTTCCCAACTCTTTCCTATCTGCTATTCTTTTTCCATTAAAAAGTCATAAATTTCTTGCACAGTACCCAGCGCCATTATTTCTTGGTCTTTGACGGTTTGTTTGAGATTTTGGTAAATCTGACTTTCTCCGATCTCCCGCTTTGGCGCCTCTTTATTGACTGTCATGACCCCATCTTTAATCATCACAAAGCCTAGCTCTTCAAATACTTGAATCATTTTGACCAGCAAGATTTGTTGGATATTGAGATAAGCAGCCAAATCCTTCAGTTTGTAGCGAATATCAAACTCTGGGAACTTGTAGATGGTCTTGTACAATTTGGCAAACTGCTCTCTAGTCCCATAGCCTGTCAGATAGTAGGCCTTGTCAATATCATTTTTGAAATAGACAGCAGAGAAATTCTGTTCCTGAAAAATGGTCTTCAGCTGAGTAATATCCTCAGGAACGGTTTTTACGATAACAGCTTCACTATCCGCCAGATTCGGCAATTCTCCAGCAAAATCCAAGACCGGAACTCCTTCTGGCAAGACTGCATTCTTCCCACGGATGTTAAAGAGTTGAACACCCTCTACACACGCATCCACCATCATCAACTGGAGGGCAGTTTGACCATTCCATTGGTTGACAGACAATTTAACTGCCAACTCTAGATTCTTGGTTTGGGCAAATTCTGTTGCCAATCTGCCTTGACCGAAGGCTACCACTTCAAAACTCGCCTCACCCTTGGAAATTTTCAGCTTGAGATGGGCATTGTCTGCCCCCATAGTACGAGCATTTTCGACCTGAAAATCCTTGATATAAAAGACAGGTTTCTGATTGTTCATTCCAAAAGGTGCCAAGCGCTCAAAGTTCTTGACTGTTTCAAGACTCAAAGCCTCCAAATCCAGCTCTTCATCTAGATTTAACTTGTTCTTGCCAGCAACATCTGCCCCTTTTTCACGGACATAATCTTCCAAGACATGAGATAAATCTGAGAGTTTCTCCACTTCCAGTGTCATTCCAGCCGCACCAGCATGGCCACCAAAGGCGATAAAGAGGTCGCGATGGGGATCCAGAGCCTCAAAAATATCGACCGCTTCCACACTACGAGCACTGCCCTTAGCACGACCGTCTTCTATATTGAGAACGATAACTGTCTGCCCTAGTTCTTCCAACAAGCGACCAGCCACGATTCCTAGAACCCCAGGATTCCAGCCTTCCTTGGCCAAGACTTGGACCTTCTTCTCAGGGTCCACCATGGTCTTAGCTTCTTCATAGATAGACTGGACGATTTCCTTGCGCTCTTCGTTTTTCTGATGAATCATAAGGGCAATCTCGTGAGCTTCCTCGTCATCAAATCCAGTCAACAAATCAATAGCGGGATTAGGATCATCTAGACGTCCCAAGGCATTCAAACGAGGGGCAATCTGGAAACCAACCGTTTCTTCTGTTACTTCGTTGGCGGCAATCCCAGCCATGTCCAGCATTTCTTGTAGGCCAATACGCTGAGTGTGGCCCAGCATTTCCAGACCATATTGAACCAAGATACGGTTCTCATCTGTCAAACTAACCATATCAGCAATGGTACCAATAGCAACCAAATCAAGCAATTCCACTTGTACTTCTTCTAAAAGGGCACAAGCCAGCTTGAAAGCCACTCCGCAACCAGCCAAATATTTAAAAGGATAGTTCGCATCCGGATGTTCAGGATGGACAATGGCATAGGCATCAGGGAGGGTTTCAGGCATGGAATGGTGGTCTGTCACAATGACATCCACTCCCATAGACTGGGCCAATTCAATAGCCTCATGACCAGCAACCCCATTGTCCACCGTCACAATCAAAGAAATTCCTTCTTGCTCGATAAAGTATTTATAAACACTAGCATTTGGACCATAGCCATCAGTAAAACGATTGGGCAAGTAAACACGGCACTCGGCACCAAGTTGTTCCAAACTTTCCTTAACAATTGACGCCGAAGTCATGCCATCCGCATCATAGTCTCCATAAACGAGAATATTTTCCCCCTCTTCAATGGCCTGACGAATCCGTTCCACTGCCTTGTCCATATCATGGAGCAGATAAGGGTCATGCAAGTCCTCCAAAGAAGGTTCTAAAAATTTCTTCAGACTTTCTTGGTCCTGAATCCCTCTCTCAAACAATAACCGAGCCACTTCGGGACCCAACCCAGCCTTCTTGGCTATCTTTGTAAAATCCGCATCTTCAACCTGCGGGGCAAACTGCCATTCATAAGTAGGTGTTATCAAAAAGACATCCACTCTTTCTAAGAATTCTATCGCTTCATTATAACATGATTTAGGCTTTTTCTCTATCCAGATTGCTTTTTTATAAAATTTTAGTGAATTTTTTCAGATATGATTTGACAAGACAAATTTTTTGGTGTAAAATCATGTTATAAAATCTAACACAAAGGAGATTCCTTATGGCTTTAGTAGAATTTGAACACGTCGAAAAATATTACGGGGACTACCACGCGCTCCGCGACATCAATCTCCGTTTTGAAAAAGGGCAAGTCGTTGTCCTACTCGGACCATCTGGTTCTGGAAAATCCACTCTTATCCGCACCATCAATGGTTTGGAGGCTGTCGACAAGGGAAGCCTTCTAGTAAATGGTCGCCAAGTTGCTGGTGCCAGCCAGAAAGATTTGGTACCTCTTCGCAAGGAAGTCGGCATGGTTTTCCAACATTTTAACCTCTATCCGCACAAAACAGTGTTAGAAAACGTAACACTTGCACCTATAAAAGTTCTAGGAATTGAAAAAAAAGAAGCTGAAAAAACAGCCCAAAAATATCTGGAATTTGTAAATATGTGGGACAAGAAAGATTCATATCCAGCCATGCTGTCTGGTGGACAAAAGCAACGGGTTGCCATTGCACGTGGACTCGCTATGCATCCTGAACTCCTTCTCTTTGATGAACCAACATCGGCTCTTGACCCTGAAACCATCGGAGACGTTCTGGCTGTTATGCAAAAATTGGCCCACGAGGGTATGAATATGATTGTCGTCACCCATGAAATGGGCTTTGCCCGTGAAGTTGCGGACCGCATCATCTTTATGGCTGACGGAGAAGTTTTGGTGGATACGACAGATGTCGATGACTTTTTCGACAATCCAAGCGAACCTCGTGCCCAACAATTCCTCAGCAAAATTATCAACCATGAAAGTGACAAAGTCAAATAAGGAGGCGCCTATGAAAAAGAAATTCTTTTTATCAGCATTATTGATTAGCCTTTTCGGCCTTGCTGCTGCAAAACCAGTTCAGGCTGATACCAGTGTCGCAGATATTCAAAAGAGAGGCGAGCTAGTTGTTGGTGTCAAACAAGATGTTCCCAACTTTGGCTACAAGGATCCCAAGACAGGGACCTATTCTGGTATCGAAACCGACTTGGCCAAGATGGTAGCAGATGAGCTCAAGGTCAAAGTTCGCTATGTGCCTGTTACCGCGCAAACTCGTGGACCGCTCCTAGACAATGAACAGGTTGACATGGATATCGCAACCTTCACCATTACAGACGAACGCAAAAAACTCTACAACTTTACCAGTCCCTACTACACGGACGCATCTGGATTTTTGGTCAATAAATCTGCCAAAATCAAAAAGATTGAGGACCTAAACGGCAAAACCATCGGAGTCGCCCAAGGTTCCATTACTCAGCGCTTGATTACTGAACTGGGTAAAAAGAAAGGTCTGAAGTTTAAATTCGTAGAACTTGGTTCCTACCCAGAATTGATTACTTCCCTACACGCTCACCGTATTGATGCCTTTTCCGTTGACCGCTCTATTCTATCTGGCTACATCAGCAAACGCACAGTACTACTAGATGATAGTTTCAAGCCATCTGACTACGGTATCGTTACCAAGAAATCAAATACCGAGCTCAACGACTATCTCGATAACTTGGTTACTAAATGGAGCAAGGATGGTAGTTTGCAGAAACTTTATGACCGTTACAAGCTCAAACCATCTAGCCATACTGCAGATTAAGGAGGATACCCCATGACAGATTTATCATCTTGGACAGCCTATTTTCAGGATTTTGGACAATTTTTCAATGGATTCCTCTTCACCCTTGCACTAGCTATCGGATCTTTTATCCTAGCCATGGTTTTGGGTATCTTCTTCGGAGCCATGTCAACCAGCAAACGTCCAATTTTGCGCATTTTAGCTCGCATCTTTGTCGAATTTTACCAAAATACTCCCCTCTTGGTGCAGTTTGTTATCGTTTTTTATGGCCTACCTCTTATCAGTGACCATATCATCATGATTCCGATTTATTGGACAGCTGTTCTCTGCGTCGGACTTTATCACGGCGCCTATATCGCTGAGGTGATTCGCTCAGGGATTCAGTCTATTCCTAGCGGTCAGATGGAGGCCGCCTTGTCGCAAGGTTTTACCTATATCAGTGCTATGCGTTTGATTATCTTGCCTCAGGCTTTCCGTATCATTCTCCCACCTTTGACTAACCAAATCGTTAACCTCATCAAGAACACCTCGACAGTCGCTATCATCTCTGGAGTGGACTTGATGTTTGTGACCAAGTCTTGGTCGGCTCTTAACGGAAACTATATCCCAGCCTTTCTAGGTGCTGCCCTTCTCTACTTTTCTCTTTGCTTTCCTGTTGCCCAGTTTGGTCGCAAGATGGAGCAAGCCAACAAAAAAGCTTATTCACTTTAGGAGGTTACTATGGAATCCATTTTAGAAGTTTTAACCCCAGATAACCTAGTCTTTATCTTTAAAGGATTTGGCTTGACCCTCTATATTTCTCTGATTGCCATTGTCCTCTCTACCCTTATCGGAACGGTACTTGCAGTTATGCGAAATGGGAAAAATCCTGTCTTGCGCATTATCTCCAGCATTTATATCGAGTTTGTGCGTAACGTTCCTAACCTCCTCTGGATTTTCACTATCTTTTTAGTTTTCAAAATGAAATCCACACCAGCAGGTATTACCGCCTTCACTCTCTTTACCTCAGCAGCCTTGGCTGAGATTATCCGAGGCGGTCTCAATGCCGTAGACAAGGGGCAGTACGAAGCAGGAATGTCGCAAGGATTTACCTCAGCCCAAATCCTCTACCACATCATTCTCCCACAAGCAATCCGTAAAATGCTGCCAGCCATCATTTCTCAGTTTGTTACCGTGATTAAGGATACCAGCCTCCTCTACTCTGTTATCGCCCTACAAGAACTCTTTGGAGCTAGCCAAATTCTCATGGGCCGTTATTTCGAACCAGAGCAGGTCTTCAGTCTGTATATCCTGATTGCCCTCATCTACTTCAGCTTTAACCTAGCAATTTCTAGCCTGTCACATATGCTAGCCAAACGTTGGCAACAAGCTGCAGAATAATACTCTTCGAAAATCAAATTCAAACCACGTCAGCTTCACCTTGCCGTACTCAAGTACAGCCTGCGGCTAGCTTCCTAGTTTGCTCTTTGATTTTCATTGAGTATAAACAGCCACTCTCCAGTTAAATTGGAGAGTCTTTCTACGCAATCGCCAAAAAAACACTGCCAGATTCCTCTAGCAGTGTTTTGAGTTTCATTTGCTTAGTAAATTGTTCTTTCAGTTTCTACATCGAAGAAGTGTGCTTTGTTCAAGTCAAATCCAAGTTCAACTGTTGCACCTGTTTGCAAGTAGTCACGAGCATCAACTTTAGCAACAAATTCATCTTTACCAACTTGGCAGTAAAGGTGAGATTCTGAACCAAGCAATTCTGATACAGAGATAGTCGCTTTTACAACACAGTCTGGGAATGTTTCAAGGAAAGCAGGTTCTGCATTCACGTCTTCTGGACGGATACCGAAGATCAATTCTTTACCTTCGTAGCCTTTTTCACGAAGAACTTTCAATGCTCCTTCTGGCACTTTCAAACGGAAACCGTCAGAAACAATTTCGCTACCAACCAATTTCACATTGATGAAGTTCATAGCTGGGCTTCCGATGAATCCTGCAACAAATTTATTAACTGGGTTTTTGTAAACTTCTTGAGGAGTACCGATTTGTTCAACACGTCCGATAGTACCTGTACCAGCAGGGTTCTTAGTTGCTGACATAATAACGATACGGTCCGCAAGTGTCATCGCTTCTGTTTGGTCGTGAGTTACGTAGATAGTTGTAGCTCCGATACGACGGTGGATTTTTGCGATTTCAGCACGCATTGATACACGAAGTTTGGCATCCAAGTTTGACAAAGGTTCGTCCATCAAGAATACTTTTGCATCACGGACGATGGCACGACCCATGGCAACACGTTGACGTTGACCACCTGAAAGGTCAGCTGGTTTACGATCCAAGAATTCTTTCAAACCAAGGATTGCAGCTGCTTCTTGCACACGTTTGTCGATGTCTTCCTTGCTGTATTTACGCAATTTCAAACCGAAAGCCATGTTGTCATAAACAGTCATGTGTGGGTAAAGAGCGTAGTTTTGGAATACCATGGCGATGTCACGGTCTTTTGGAGCTACGTCGTTGACAACCACGCCATCGATAGATGCAGTACCTTCTGTGATGTCTTCAAGACCAGCAATCATACGAAGAGTTGTTGATTTACCACATCCTGAAGGACCTACGAAAACGATAAATTCTTTGTCTTTGATGTCCAAGTTGAAGTCTTCAACTGAGTAGTGTTCGCTGTTTGGATATTTTTTGTAAATGTTTTTAAGATTCAATTCTACCATGAGGTGAACTCCTTTTGTCTTTTGATAATTTCATTATAGATGAAAACGCTTTATTTTTCTATGGCAAGGTGACCAAAAAAATAAAAAAGTTCTGTGCAACTTGCACAAAACTTTAGAGAATATCTGGTAAAATCAACTGATAACACAGGGTCAGGTCAGTCAATTCCTTCAACTGAAGCCCTGTCAACTCTTCCCATTTATCAATCTTGTATTGGAGAGAATTGCGGTGCAGATAGAGTTGCTGGGCTGTTTTAGTGAGAACAGCACTATTTTCCCAAAGAGAGAGAATGATTTCCTGAATCTGGTCTTGATCCAAAATCATCTGGTGTAGACATTCTTTAATGACTCTCAGGTCCACGAGTCTTTCTCCCATACTCCAAAGATAGAGCTGAGAAAAAGTATGAACGCCTTGGTGACCCTGACGCCACCAAGTCTTAAACAAATCTCGCTCTGCTTTGATTAAGTCTGATAGGGCTTGATTTCCCGTCTGAGACCAAACCTGACCTAACATGATTGACAGACGCAGTCCAAAGTCATACTCAACCGCTTCAATCGTATCACTTAAAATAGCTCGTACAGAGGTGTACTTATCTTGTTGTAGCACGAAAACATAGTCCTGAGCTCCGACCTGAAGCACCGCCTGACAGCTCGGAAAAAGAGTCCGCATCATATCTAGCCAAGAAGCTAGATTTTCCTGCTGAAAATAGGAAAGATGGCAATAAACCAACTGAATCTTTTTAAAAGTTTTTGGTGCCTGTCCCTTGCCCTCAATCAGATAGGAATACCAAGGATTGAGCGAACGAGCCTGCTCCTGCTGGGTCAAAAGCGAAATCAACTGCTTTTCACGCTCACTGAGCCCAGCTTCCTCCAACAAAATCCACTGCTGAGAAGCCAAAGGAAGAGTGAGATAACCCTCTTTCTCTACTGGTTGGTCTGAAATCTGAGCCTCAGGAAACCAGTCTTGTAGTTCTTTTGCCATCATGTCCTAGCCCTCCACTTTTTGGATGCACCACGAAATCAAGCTCTCAAGACGTTCCAGATTTTCAGTCATATGGAGATAGCCCATCACTGCTTCAAAACCTGTGGACATACGGTAAGTCACCACATCAGCATTTTTAGCCTTTGTGTGACTATTGGTATTGCGGCCACGTTTGTAGATTTCTTCTTCTTTTTCCGTCAGGACTTGCTCCTCCAACATAAGGGAAATTAGGCAAGCCTGAGCCTTGGCTGACACATACTTGGTCGCCTCTTGATGGAGTTTATTGGGTTTGGTCATGCCTTTAAGAATGAGGTGACGACGAATATACATAGAATACACCGCGTCTCCCTCAAAGGCTAACGCAATCCCGTTAATGAGATTGACATCAATCACGTGTCCACCTCACTCCATCCTTGGTGTCAAGGAGCTTAATTCCTTGAGCAGCCAATTGGTCACGAATTTGGTCCGCTGTCGCAAAGTCACGATTGGCACGCGCCTCTTGTCGTTTTTGAATCAAGGCTTCAATCTCTGCATCCAATACTTCCTCAACAAAGACAATCCCAAAGACCTCTAACATAGCTGCAAGAGCTTGCTTGACACTTGCATCATAGTTACCTGAGTTAATCCATTTGGCCATTTCAAAGACAACTGTGATACCGTTAGCAGCGTTAAAATCCTCATCCATAGCAGCTATAAACTTATCTTTAAAGGCTTGTAACTCTTGAGCATCTACAGTTCCAGTAAATGGTTGCTCATAGGTGTTTTTCAAATACTTGAGATTAGTCTCTGCATCCCGCACTGCCTTTTCCGTAAAGTTGATTGGCTTGCGATAATGTTGAGTAGCAAAGAAGAATCGAAGTACCTGTCCGTCAAGAGTTTTAAGGGCATCGTGCACTGTGATAAAGTTACCCAAGGACTTGGACATCTTGACATTGTCGATATTGACAAAGCCATTGTGCATCCAGTAGTTAGCAAAGGTCTTGCCTGTTTTTGCTTCTGACTGGGCAATTTCATTGGTGTGATGCGGAAACTCCAGATCGGCTCCACCACCGTGGATATCAATGGTATCACCTAAAATCTCTGTCGACATGACTGAACACTCGATGTGCCAGCCTGGACGACCAGGTCCCCAAGGACTATCCCAAGAAATCTCGCCTGATTTAGCAGATTTCCAGAGGGCAAAGTCCACAGGATTTTCCTTACGAGCCGTTTCTTCATCGGTACGACCTGAAGCACCCAGCTCCAAATCTTCCAAGGTTTTATTAGCCAATTTGGCATAGTTGTGAGATTTTTCCACACGGAAATAGACATCCCCTTGACTCTCGTAAGCAAAGCCTTTTTCAATCAAGTCTTCCACAAAGCGGATGATGTCTACCATAAATTCCACCACACGCGGATGGCGAGTCGCAGGTTTGACGCCCAAGGCCGTCACATCCTCACGAAAGGCAGCGATGTACTTGTCCGCAACCTCCTGAGGAGTGATACCCTCTTCCTTGGCACGGTTGATAATCTTATCATCCACATCCGTAAAATTGGAAATATAGGCAACCTCGTACCCACGGTATTCGAAGTAACGTCGAATAGTATCAAAAGCTACCGTCGAACGGGCATTTCCCACGTGGATATAGTTATACACGGTTGGCCCACAAACATACATCTTGACCTTGCTGTCCTCAATCGGGACAAATTCTCGCAAATCACGAGACATGGTGTCATAAATTTTAATCATGCGGTCCACTCCCTTCTCTATTTCTGACTTTTTCGGCTGAAAACCAGCTCTGCAAAAGGACCAAATTGTCTGAGGCTATCCAGTTGGTAAAAGCGCTGCCCTTCCTCTTGGGTAAAGAGGGGAACCCCCTTTCCTAGGATAAGGGGCGCTATCTGAATAATGAGGTGGTCGAAAAGATCCGCATCCAAGAGCGGTCCTACTAAGGAATTACCACCAATCACAAAGACATTTTTGCCTTTGTCAATCTGGTGAACAAAGTCCACCACATCCCCAGTTACTGGCTGGTAATTGCTGACAGGCAGGTGCCTATCATGCGTAAAGACATAGTTTTCTGTAGCTTGATAAAAACTTTCTACATCTTGCAAATCTTGGATTTCCTCAAAGGTCCGCTTGCCCATGATGGTGATATCCATTTGCCTGTAAAAGTCATCATAGCCTGTATCCTCTACAGAACCAAGCTGATGCAGCCAGTCTATCCTGTGCTGGCTGTCTGCCAAGTAGCCATCCATGGTGATACAGCCGTAAAAATATACTGCCATTCTCGTAGTTTCCTTTCTAGTTCTGCTTCGCCTTCACTTAGCGGGATAGACCCAGATGATTAGACCTAAGCTAATCAAAGTATTCAGCAAAATCCTTGCTGGACAAGAAAAATAAACCAGACAAGAGTAATTACAATTCGTACCTATTAGTAGAGAGTAGTTTCAATCCAAATCTCTAGCAATTACTAATGCTATCTCAAAGAAAGTCATAGCATCCGCTTTTCTATCCTCGCGTCTAGCATCCCATTCGTGATTTTGATGGTCGACATAGTCAGCTGTGTAAAAAAATTGATAGACATTGGCTAGTCGATATTGGACCCAGGCCATGATAGCTGAAGCTTCCATATCGACAACTCTAGCTCCTGCTACTAGTCTTCGTTTGACCTTAGCAACTGTCTCACGATAGAAGGCATCTGTGGTCCAAGACTTTGTTCGAATATGCTCAATGCCAGCTTTATCCAAGGCTTTTTCCATTAAAAGACAAGATAATGGTATCACAGATTTCTCCACCACTAAGGAGGCTTCGATCAGTTGGCTCTATAACAGCAGGTACATTTTCAAATTCTTCTAATAGCATTTATTACTCTTTCACATTCAGATAAACCACCTGGGTCTGTTTGACAAAGCCAATTTTTTCATACAATCGCTTGGCACCTACGTTGCTATCTTCTACTGCAATTTGGAACTCCTTATCATTTTGCTCAATCAGTTGGTTGACTAGGGATTTTGCTAAGTAGCTTCCATAGCCTTTTCCACGTTCAGGTTCCGATATTGCTAAACCGTAGAAGTAATTCGTATCGCTCGATAAATCAACCGTGCAAGTTCCAATAACCTGACCGTCTTTTAACAAAATATATAGGCGACTTTCTGGATCTTTCAGAGCTTCAGAGACATATCTATCCACAACTTCTCTAGATTCATGTTCCTCTGAGAACGCCTGAAATTTTAACTGACTAATTTGCTCCTGATACGAACTATCTGCTAACAAAACTTCAAGATTGGAAACAGTTGCTAACGGATAAGGTTTTCTATCCTTACCTAACCAAGTTTCTGTCTCTTCATCCTCGACCAATCCCCAGTTGCTGACAAAATCAGGATGGCGGTCTAGAAAAACACGCTCTGTCTGAAAAGTAACTGAACGAATAGGAAAAGAAGCTGTTTCTATCTCAAAACTAGTAAACAATGCACGCGCAATCCCCTGACGGCGATGAGCTGGATGAACCAGTATCGTCACTTCTACATCTTGATCATCTGCATAGACAGTTAATAAACCAACAAGTTCGCCTTTTTCATAATAAAGGAAAAAGGCGGGCATGTTTGGGTCAAAATTAAGCATGTTAGAGAGATAGGGATTACGATAGGTACCGTCATAGTTTTGACAACAGTTAATTAGTTTTTTCGCCTCAGATAGCTCCTCTTGGCTTAACTTGTTTCTTGCTTGAATCATATAGGTATCCTCTACAACCCAGATGATCTGTGACTGGCTTCTTTAGCCTGCTCGAGTTTATTGACGTAGTACTCTCGTTTTTCTTCGACTTCGTGAATGACCGGCTCATCCTTTTTACCATGAACACGAACAATCTTGGCCGGAATACCGACAACTGTCACATCACTCGGAACATCTGCCACAACAACTGCTGCTGCACCAACCTTGGCATTTTCACCGATTTCCACAGGTCCGATAACTTGGGCATGTGCTGATATAAGGGCACCCTGACGAACGGTCGGATGTCGTTTGCCACAGTCTTTTCCTGTCCCACCAAGAGTTACTCCGTGGTAAAGCATAACACCTTTTTCAACAATCGCCGTTTCTCCAATCACCAAGCCTGAACCATGGTCGATAAAGACACCTGAATCAATCTGGGCACCTGGATGGATTTCAATCTGAGTCCAGAAGCGCCAAAACTGACTGTGCATACGTGCAAAGAGTTTGAAGCCGTGCTTCCAGAGAAAATGTGAAAGACGGTGAGCCGCCAAGGCTTTGACACCTGGATAAGTCAGCAAAACCTCCAAAGTGGTGCGGGCCGCTGGATCATTTTCTTTTACGATATCAATGGTTTCGCGCCACCATCCCATACATTTCTCCTTTTCTTATTCTGAATCTTTTGGTGTTTCTGTAATTTCTTTCTTAGGTTTGTGATCCTTGTGATGACGTGGGCGGTGAGGACGCTCTGATTTTTCACCTTTTTCATCACGTTCAGGTTTTGGAGGACGAGGAAGAAGAGCCTTCATAGAAGCATCCACACGTCCTTTTTCATCAATCTTGATAACCTTAACATCAACTTCATCACCGATTGCTACCAAGTCTTCGACATTATTCGTACGAGTCCAAGCCATTTCAGAAATGTGAACGAGGGCATCTGTCTTGTCAAAGAGGTTGACAAAGGCACCAAATTTCTCGATACGAACGACTTTAGCACGGTAAACTTCATCCACTTTGGCTTCACGGACCAAACCAGCAATAATTTCTTTAGCACGGTTAATGGCATCTTGGTCGCTAGAGTAGATAGACACATTTCCTTCTTCGTCGATATCAATCTTAACGCCTGTTTCAGCGATAATCTTGTCGATGGTTTCTCCACCCTTACCGATGACAATCTTAATCTTGTCCACATCAATCTTGATGGTATCAATTTTCGGAGCAGTTGGAGCCAATTCTGGACGAACTTCTGGAATGGTTGCTTCAATCACATCAAGAATTTCAAAACGCGCTTTCTTGGCTTGGGCAAGAGCCTCAGTCAGGATTTCTGCAGTGATTCCTTGGATCTTGATGTCCATTTGAAGGGCTGTAATCCCGTCACGAGTACCTGCAACCTTAAAGTCCATATCTCCAAAGTGATCTTCCAAACCTTGAATATCTGTCAATACTGTGTAGTTATTTCCATCTGAGATGAGACCCATGGCAATCCCTGCTACTGGCGCCTTGATTGGCACACCACCAGCCATAAGGGCAAGAGTTCCCGCACAGATAGAAGCTTGAGATGAAGAACCATTTGATTCTAAAACTTCTGCTACTAGACGGATAGCGTATGGGAATTCTTCCAAGCTTGGCAAGACTTGAGCAAGAGCACGCTCACCAAGGGCACCGTGACCGATTTCACGACGACCTGGCGCACCGTAACGACCTGTTTCCCCTACAGAATATTGAGGGAAGTTATAGTGGTGCATAAAGCGTTTCTTGTACTCTGGATCCAAACCATCAATGATTTGAGTTTCGCCCATCGGAGCCAAGGTCAAGACTGAAAGGGCTTGAGTTTGCCCACGAGTAAAGAGACCTGAACCGTGCACACGAGGAAGGAAGTCAACAACCGCATCCAAAGGACGGATTTCATCAACCTTACGACCGTCAGGACGCACCTTGTCTTCTGTGATCAGACGGCGCACTTCAGCGTGTTCCATTTGTTCCAAGATTTCAGCCACATCACGCATGATGCGGTCAAATTCTTCGTGATCCGCATATTTTTCTTCGTAAACAGCAGTCACTTGGTCTTTGACTGCTTGAGTTGCAGCTTCACGAGCCAATTTTTCTTCTACTTGAACCGCTTTTTGGAGGTCGCTGTTGTAGGCTGCGATGATTTCAGCCTGCAATTCAGCGTCTACGTGAAGTAATTCTACTTCAGCCTTTTCCTTACCGACAGCCGCAACGATTTCTTCTTGGAAGGCAATCAATTCTTTGACAGCTTCGTGCCCCTTCAGAAGGGCTTCCAACATGATTTCTTCTGATAATTCTTTTGCACCAGACTCTACCATGTTGATGGCGTGCTTGGTACCAGCTACTGTCAATTCAAGGAGCGATTGCTCTGCTTGCTCTTGACTTGGATTGATGATGATTTGACCATCTACATAGCCCACTTGCACCCCAGCGATTGGTCCGTCGAATGGAATATCCGAGATAGAAAGTGCCAAGGATGAACCAAACATAGCTGCCATCGGTGCAGAAGCATTTTCATCATAAGAAAGCACGGTGTTAATCACCTGTACTTCATTACGGAAACCTTCCGCAAACATTGGACGGATTGGACGGTCAATCAAACGCGCTGTCAAAGTCGCATCTGTTGAAGGACGTCCTTCACGTTTCATAAAGCCACCAGGAAACTTCCCAGCTGCATACATTTTTTCTTCGTAGTTGACTTGAAGAGGGAAGAAATCCCCAGTTGCCATCTTCTTAGACATAACAGCTGCAGTCAAGACAGTTGACTCACCGTAACGCACAACAACAGAGCCATTTGCTTGCTTAGCAACCTGACCAGTCTCTACAATTAACTCACGACCCGCCAAAGTCGTTTGAAACACTTGTTTTGTCATTTTAATCCCCTTTGGATTGATGAAATTATACGCCTTGCCTACAAAAATCAAGATACTAAGGGCGTGAAGAATCCCGTATGAAAATAGGAGATTGACGCAGTGTACCATGTACACCAAGAAATCTATCTTTTTCACTAGGGATTTAGCCCGTGTTCAATTACTCAAGATACAAATCATTAGAAAGGTTTGATACTAAAGCATCTAATCCTTTCACGCTAATCGCTATCAGGCGATTAGCTAAATACTTTACTAACTCTCCCGTCAAATAATATCGATTTGACTCGCTCGTGTCGCTCTTTCCTACCGTTAGTCATTAGAAAGATTTAATGCTAAGACTTTCAGTTTAAATGCATTATTTTTTTAATACCCTCATCTTTGTATCAAGTACGTACAGAGTCTATTTTATCATATTTTTCTTAAAAAGTGCGGTCTTTACCATTAAAAAGGAACCATTCCCCTCACTTGAGAAGAATGGTTTGCTTTTTATTATCCTAGAGACTGATGATTAAACAAGGCATGAGTTGCTTGGTGGATGTATTTTGCTGTTTCAGCATTGTTCATAGTGTAGAGATGCACACCGGCAACATCCTGAGTTACCAAGTCCACGATTTGGTCCACTGCATAGGCAAGTCCTGCTGCTCTGAGCGACTCAGGGTCATGCTCATATTTGTCTAAAATAGCTTTAAATTTGCGTGGAAGATGGATATTCTCACAGGTCTTCAAGAGGCGGAGAGCCTGATTTCGATTCAGAATTGGCATAATCCCTGCATGAATGGGAACATCAATCCCAGCCAAGATGCACTTGTCTTGGAAATCATAGAAGCGCTCATTGTCAAAGAAAAGCTGAGTCACAAGGCTCGAACAACCTGCATCCACTTTCTTCTTGAGATTTTGGATATCTGAAATCTGGTTTGGTGAATCTGGGTGTCCTTCTGGATAACAAGCACCAACAATATCAAAGTGAGGAGCTTGCTCCTTGATGAACTCAATCAAGTCAGTTGCGTAGCGGAAATCCTTTTGTGGTTCCACGTCTGGAATAATATCCCCACGAAGAGCCAAGATTTTCTGCACCCCAACTTTGTCCAAGTCGACAATGGTTTCAGCAACCTTGTCCTTAGTCAAATAGATGGCTGGCAAGTGAGCAATGGTCGGAATCGCCAAGTCATTTTGGATAAAGTCAGCCAAACGAACAGTTGTTTCCTTGATATTAAATTTATTATTGCTGGCAGTTACACTGATAAAGTGGGGAGCCAACTCCTGCATATTTTGAAGAGCAGAAATAATGTTATCATTACCCACGGCTGGGTTTGGAGGGAACACTTCAAATGAGAGTGACGGTGTTTGGCGTGACATAGTCCTTATCCTTTTCTAGTTGATTTTTTCGTTAGCTGGACTCTTAGAACCCAAGTGAAACAGGCAGATTGCCAGATAGCGCTTCTTGAGAAATCCTTATCTTACAATTTCTCACGCGCAGCTTTAGCTGCTTCAACAAGGCGGATCAAGCTTTCTTTTGTTTCTGGAATACCACGTGTTTTCAAACCACAGTCAGGGTTGATCCAAACTTTCTTACTTGGCACTTTGGCAAGGATAGCTTCGATTGTATTGTCGATTTCGCCTTCATTTGGCACACGAGGTGAGTGGATATCGTAAACCCCAGGTCCCACTTCTGTTTGGAAGTTTTTCGCTTTGAGTTCGTCCAAGATTTCAAGGTTTGAACGGCTTGCCTCAAATGAGATAACGTCCGCATCCAAGTTATCGATAGCTGGGATGATATCTGTAAATTCTGAGTAACACATGTGAGTGTGGATTTGTGTGTCTGGTGCTACTGTTGAGTGTACCAAACGGAAGGCTGGAATCGCCCAGTCAAGGTAGTCTTCGTACCAGTCACTGCGACGGAGTGGCAATTTTTCACGAAGTGCAGCTTCATCGATTTGGATGATTTTAACGCCTGCTGCTTCAAGGTCAAGAACTTCATCCTTAATAGCAAGGGCGATTTGAAGAGTAGAATCCTTGATAGAGATGTCTTCACGTGGGAATGACCAGTTAAGGATGGTAACCGGTCCAGTCAACATACCCTTAACAGGTTTGTTTGTACGGCTTTGTGCGTAGCTAGACCATTTCACAGTGATAGGGTTGAGACGAGTGACATCACCCCAGATGATTGGTGGTTTCACCCCACGCATACCGTATGATTGTACCCAACCATTTTTAGAGAAGAGGTATCCTGACAAGTTTTGACCGAAGTACTCAACCATGTCATTACGCTCAAATTCACCGTGAACAAGGACATCAAAGTCAATATCTTCTTGCCATTTGATCCATTCATCGATCGTTTCAGCAAGGAAAGCGTCGTACTCTTCTTGAGACAATTCACCCTTACGGTAAGCCAAACGTTTGGCACGAACTTCCTTAGTTTGAGGGAATGAACCGATAGTTGTTGTTGGAAGAGCTGGAAGTTTGAAAGCTTCTTCTTGGATAGCTTCACGTTCAGCAAAGGCTGGCAAACGAGTGTAGTCTGCATCTGTCAAGCCAGCGATACGCGCACGAAGTTCCGCATTAACACCAACACGCTCAGTCGCAAAGAGTTCTTTGTTGGCTGCAAGTGCTTCTTCACCTTGACCGTTGCGGATAGCATCCAAATTACGAATCTCATCCAATTTTTCAACTGCAAAGGCAAAGTGGTTCAAGATAGCTGGTTCAAATTCTTCATTAGCTGTTGTAAATGGTACATGAAGAAGTGAGCATGAGCTTGTCAAAACGATGTTTTCAGCTGGGATTTGCTCCAGAATAGCCAAGCTCTTTTCGTAATTGTTGCGCCAGATGTTTTTACCATTGACGATACCTGCATAAAGAGTCTTGTCAGCTGGGAAGCCACCTTTAACGAGTTCAAGAGTTTTCTTACCTTCAACGAAGTCCAAACCAATGGCATCTACTGGCAAGTTCACAAGGTCAGCGTAAACGTCACGAACGTCTCCAAAGTAAGTTTGAAGCAAGACTTCAAGACCTTTTTTGTCAGCCAAAAGTTTGTTGTAAAGGTTCAAGAAGAGAGCTTTTTCTTCAGCTGTCAAATCTTTTACAAGAGCAGCTTCATCCAATTGGATACGAGTCGCACCAAGTTCTGCCAATTTAGCAAAAACTTCTTGGTAAGCAGCCACTAAGCTGTCTACGAAGTCTTCTGCTTTCACGCCTTCTTCAAAGTCTGACAATTGAAGGAAAGTGAATGGACCTACAAGAACTGGGCGAGTGTTCAATCCAAGTTCTTTTGCTTCTTGGAACTCATCAAAAATCTTGTGACCTGCAAGTTTGACTTGAGTGTCTTTTTCAAATTTAGGAACGATGTAGTGGTAGTTGGTGTTGAACCATTTCTTCATTGGAAGGGCGCGAACGTCTCCTTTTTCTCCTTGGTAACCACGACCCAAAGCGAAGTAGCGCTCAAGGTCAGACAAGTCCAAGTTTTGAACTGAAGCAGGTACTACGTTGAAAAGGAAAGCTGCATCTAGGAAGTTGTCATAGTGAGAAAAGTCATTTGATGGAATTTCAGTGATGCCTTTTTCTTTGACGATCTTCCAGTGTTTAGCACGCAAGTCTTTTGCGGCTGCCAAGAGTTCTTCTTCTGAGATTTCTTTTCTAAAGTATTTTTCAGTTGTAAATTTTAATTCGCGGAATTCGCCCAAACGAGGGAAACCGATGATTGTAGTTGACATGATGTGTCCTCCAAAATTTGTTGTTGAAACTATCTTAACAGAAAAGGAATCATCTGTATAATTGTAAAAAATTAGGCTTTGATATAGTTTGAAACTATATCTATATTTTAGATAAAAGAAAAAGACTTGAGACAAATGCCTCAAATCCTTTGTGTAGCTTGTTTTTTAACTATATTTCAGTTAGACTGGCCAAACGCGTTATTAGTAATTCTTATAAGTGACTATGGCTTGTTATTAGAAAAGACTATAATACTCTAATCAGCTCTTTCCCTGTTCTAGGGGGACGACTGCTAGTGTCTTTCCTAAACTGGCTAAAACTTTCAAGACTGTATCCAACTGAGGGCTAGTCTTTCCTGTTTCCATTCTAGCTATGACAGGTTGACTCACTCCACTGAGTTCCTCTAGCTTTTTCTGGCTTCAATCAACTCACTCATGATAGCCACTCGCATATCACTTTCAAGAATTTCCTCCTTGCTAAAGAGTTCAGATCGGACATCCTTCCAACTACTCCCAATAGCACTATTCTTCATCACTTAACCCTCTTTCTTTTAAGTCTTTCAACTCACGCTTGGCTTTTTCAATCTCTCTTCTAGGAGTTTTCTGAGTCTTTTTGACAAAATGATGTAAAAGGACAAAACTCCCATCGACCCACGCTACAAATAAAATTCGATTTCTCAGAGGTCTTAGCTCCCATATCTCATCTTCCAAATGTTTCATATAGGGTTCCCCAGCTCTCGTTCCATGCTGACTAAGCAACTCGATATAGTCATTTAGTTTATTGAGTTTGATGCGACTATCCTTACTTTTCTGACTAGCCAATTCTCTCATATAATCCAAAACTGGCTCGTTTCCATTTTTGTCCTTATAGAAGTAAATCGTATGCACCAATCAACCTCTTTCTAATTAAATTATAACTCAAAAGTTATTAAAAGTAAATATGAACACTCATAAAAAGAAGACCTTAGAAAAACTCTAAAGGTCTCATCTTTATTATTCGAAAAAATTACGAGAAGAGTTATAAATTGAAGGCAATCCTTACTATTATGCCAGCTCAATCCCCTTCTCTCGGAGATTTGCCAGACACTCCTCATAGTAGGTCGCGTCATGTTCGCTGTATATAGGACTGGTCAATTTCTCCTCTGCTAAATCTTCATAGAGAGGGCAGGTCTTTCCACGGTAGTTCTTATCCATCCACTCTTGACTGACCTTAAAACCTCGTTTAACCATCTCCTCCATGATCAAGCGATGATAGGCATAAAGACGATAGGGCGAGTGGGTAACACCGTTGCATGCTTTCTGCCCCAACCATTGCCACGTAGAGCGCAACACTCTCGATGTTGCCCCAAGAGTTGAGGACGGGGAAGCTGTGAAATCAAAGTCTCATGCCAAAGTCTCATGGGAGTCTCCTTTCAGTAAAGTCGAATGTTGCAGATAAGCATTTGGGTAACGTTTAAACAAGTCTCGAGTCTTAGTGATCAAGTCTGCCTGAGAAGCCTTACCAAATCGGTAGCGATCCAGCAAGAGCATGTAGTCCTTGCGCTCAGCATCTGTCGCTTTCTTTTTGAAATAGCCCCAAATATGCTGAAAGGCATTGCAGACCTGACCCCTGTGTTCTGGAATCTGGCAGGCACGGTCAATCATCTCCTGAACCTGACTTACCTCCACCTCTTCATTCTTGAGATACTGACGAATCTCATTGTAAATATTGCTGGAATGACTCAAAACGAGGCATTTATTTCTCGCCCAGAGTTGCTGGCAAAGGACACGTTGGTTGTTATTATTCATATTTGAGATTATACCATGTTTACTCTATGATCTCCGCAATTTTTACATCATATACATTTTGAAGATTGAGCCAAGTTATCATCGAAATATTAGTGACCTTTGCTAACTTGCGAGCAATATCATTACTAATTGATTCCTCACCATTCACTAATTTACCGAGCTTCATTTCAGAAATTCCTAAACGCTCTGCAAATTCTTTTTGCGTTACGTTATACTCTTTAATCAACTCTTCAACATACTGACCTGGATGAAAAGCAATCAGGTCTTTAGATTCAATAATTTTATTAGTCATAGTGATTGCTGACCTCCTCTATTCTATTGAACTTATTGGACTACAAACTGTCTGTCAGGATGTTATTTATAATTCTGAATCTTGTCAAACAATAACGCTAAATTAGAATATCCATTCGTCATTTCATTTTGTTTTATAAACTGCCATGATTGTTCGTAATCATCTGCCGGGCATCTACTTTGGAAAAATGCTAAAATCTCTTCTACTCCTGCATCGCCTTTTTCTTCATACTGGTCGATCAAATCATCAGCAGCACCTATTTTTTCATGATTTGGTAATATCTTGCCAAATAAAACATGCTCCAAATTAACAGAATTATAATACACAAAAGTTTGAACTAACTTCCGCTTAACCAACAAGGAAGTCCCATCTTTAATCAACTGATTGACATGCCTTGCCTTTCTCTGTCTCGTTTCAATAATATCCTTTTTCTTCTTCGTCGTTGAAAAGAGTAGCCTCCGAGTTTGTAAATCATATTGAAATGAATCTGTCACTTCCATAGAATCATCTACAACTAAAGAAGTTGGATTCATAAACATGCCATCCGTATCTGTTACAAAGGCAACAAACAGTAGATCACTTACTTTCCATTTTTCTGTAGCAAGAACCTCGCAAATTCTATCACTTGCAATTTTCGTTCCAGATAATGCAGAATATCTCCTATCTGAAAAGACATCTCCATACATCACCTTTAGTGTGATATGCATATCATTCAATCGTTCCACTAATGAATCTGTTATAAATCCTACAACAGTCTCATCAGATTCTCCCTCTACAAATACTAGAATAACCTTTCTACTTTTATTCGCCAAGCTTGATACCTGCCTTTCTCAAAGCTCGTTTAATTTTACTATTAGAAACTCCTTGATACAATTCTTCTTCGTGTCCACCCAGCTGAATTCCTCTTAAATAAATATCTCTTAAGTTATTGCTTGGCTTAATACCCGTTAAGCGGATATAACGATTTGTCGGAGAAGCAGTTGAGAACACAACCTTGTAGGATGGAAGTTTTTCTAGTACACGTAGATTATGAGAAGTAAAAATTAGTTGTCCTTTAGCACTTTCAGAAAAAATTTCAATCAACTCGCCTAGTAGATATTCAAATACACCTGCATCCAATTCATCAATAACAGCGATAATATTCTCTTTATTATATACTTCCACCAAAAAACCAAGCATACTAATAATTTTACGAATCCCTTCAGATTCGTGTTTTAAAGAGAATCTTTTACCTGCACGATTGGAAATAAAACTAACATTTCTTATTTTTTGTCCATCATTTCGAATCTCTATCTCACCTGCTTCCATTTCAAGTCTCAAGTCAGGGATAATAATCGGAACAATTTCATTCAAATAGTCAATCGTGCTCTCATAAACACTATAAAGTTCTTCATTTATAGAAATTCCTCCACTTTGAAGAAACATGGGGATAATCCCCTGATAACTCACATGAGAGTCACGATTCTGATAGTTAATCGTGATAGGAGTAACCCCACTACTATTCAGACTAGATAACTCTTGGGTAAAAATTCTCAAATTTTGATAAAAGTCTTGAATGACATTATAAATTTCAACAAGCGTCGATAAATCTTGCTTACTTGAAGTATAAATAAAGCCTCCTAATTCTTTTGAAAAAATAAAGGAACGATTATCATCAATAATTGTCTTTGTTAAAACACTAACTGCATCCTTTCCCATAATACTTCTTTGAGATTTTAAATATCCCGTATGTCGCGGTTGTTCAGCATCAAAGTTACTTCCTTCATATTCGTAACGTAGCAAATAGCGGTATCTAGAGCCAGATTCTAGAGGTTTATAGGCAAGTTCTTCTTTTACAACCATTACATCTTGCACGCCTGTAGGTTCACTTGCAGCAAACTCGACTTTATATCGAATGATATAGGTTTCTGGGGCTTCTAATTCTAAAGTAATCGCATTTTCCCCTACTTGGTCTATGGCATTAAAAATCCCTTTTGTATGTTGTGGAATAGACTCTCCTCTCATCAAGGCAGATAGAACTTCAAATACATCTACAACAGCTGTTTTCCCAGAACCATTCTGACCATAAATTCCCGTTACATTGATAAAGTCAGATTTATTTTGAAAATCAATAACTCCATACTGCACGTTCTTAATATTCTCTATGATGAGACTCCTTAATTTTACCATGATTTCGGACTCCTTAGTTTTTCTTATCTTAATTATATCAAAAAAAGTCATTTTACATGACTTTTTTTGATTTATTTTCTAATTTTTTCTGTATTATTTGAAAACCAATTCTATTCCCTACTCAACCTTCACATATCTATTAAGCAATGAGGATACAAAACTGTAATTTCAAATACTCTACAATTGATATACCAAGTTTCCTTCTCCATCACCCTTTAAACTCTTTCAAAAACTTTTTGAGTTCGGCATCGGCTTCTGGTGTGGTTCCGTGGAGTTGGTTCAGCATTTCGAGTAGGGAAGCAGTTTGGCTTTGGATTGCTTGATTTGTCGTGTTGATCTTGCTGACGATATCTGTCAGTGGCTCGACTTCTTCTTCCTCAAAGGTATCTACGTAGCGAGGGATATTCAGGTTATAGTCATTTTCGACGATTTCTTCATAGCTTGCTAGATGGGCAAACTTGTCAATCTCCTCACGAGACTTGTATGCCTCTAAAATCTTCTCGATATGAACATCCGTCATGATATTCTGATTTTTCCCCTTATCAAACTCCTTAGAAGCATCGATAAAGTAGACATCACGATTGGTACGGTTCTTTTTGAGAATGATGACTGTGGTCGGAATGCTGGTATTAAAGAAGATATTGGCAGGTAGACCGATAACCGTATCAATAGCCCCTTCTTCTAACAAGGCCTTGCGAATGATTCCCTCAGCATTTCCACGGAAAAGGACACCGTGGGGAAGGACGATAGCCATAACTCCATTATCCTGCTTGAGGTGGTAGTAACCATGCAAGAGGAAGGCAAAGTCAGCTTTGGACTGGGGCGCCAGTTTCCCAAATGGAGAGAAACGAGGATCCGCCATAAAGCCAGAACTTGCTGACCACTTGGCAGAGTAGGGAGGGTTCATGAGAACCCCGTCAAAGTTGGTCGGTTCTTGAGTTGGCCAGTCTTCGTCTAGTGTATCAGCATTGTGGAGAAATTGATTCTCAACTGGAACACCGTGTAGAATCATGTTCATCCGAGCCAAGTTATAAGTCGAAGTATTAAGCTCCTGACCAAAGTAGACTACTGTCTGAGGTTTATGAGAGTATTTCTTGGCATTGAGCAAGAGGGAGCCAGACCCCATAGTCGCGTCATAGATGGTAAAGCCTAGCTGGTCCTCACGACCCAAAAAGGCAATCTGAGTCATAAGTTTGGCAACAGGCTGAGGTGTATAGAACTCACCAGCCTTCTTACCCGAGTCAGTCGCAAACTGACCGATCAGATATTCATAGGCATCCCCCAGCATATCTCCAGCATGACCAGCTACATCTAGTACAGCCAACTCTTTCATGACTGCCGCCACCGTTTGGTTTTGCTTTTGCGGAGTGGCCCCTAGCTTTTTGGAATAGAGGTCAATATCTTCAAAAAGGTTTTCATAAAGTTCGTCACTCTGCTCGATATCACGAAAACCCTGAGCCAAATCTTCCAACTGGAAAGTCCCTTCATTGACACGCGCTACCAGAGCCGTGAAGGTCAACTCAGGCTTGATACTATAGTTGAGTTCGTCCTTCATAACTGCAAGAAGATCCTCGTGGGTGTCCGCATCCTCATAGTAGTTACGATAGACATCAAGGGCAGCCTCTAGACTCTCACTCCCCTCCTCCATAGTCTCCGCCACGAAAAAGAGCATCTTATCTGACAGGTACTTATAAAAGACCATACCCAAAAGATAGGACTTGTAGTCGTTAGCATCCATCTTAGAGCGGAGAACATCCGCTGAGTTCCACAGGGCTTGATAGAGCGACTGGGACGTTTGTGTTGTTTCCATAATGTTTCTTTCTAAGTTTTGATTAATCATGCTTTCTTTAGTTTATCGTTTATCAACTTTTTCTTCAAATACAAATCCATTTGACTCCATTTGATTTAGTTTTTCCCGAATATTTAAAATTACTGTCTTTTCATAATTTACGTATTCTTTTGGTGGTGCAAACATATATCTTCCTGTCCAAAGAATATATTTCTTATTTTCAGGAATAATATCAAATCCATCAAAGCCATATTCATTCGATAGAATAGACTGAAATGTCCAGAATGATAGGAATTCTACATCGTTGAAATGATTTATAAAATCCCATATACTGCTATCCCAACTATCAAATTTGCTAAATTTTTCCACTGAAGCTAAATAAGTCAACAGAAGAAAATCTTTTCTACGATACTTTGTAAAAGTTTGACAACCAATATCTAAATCATGAAAATGGCACCCTAAATCATGGAAGCTCAATACTCTATGCTTTTTTAAAAAATAGATAATCTCAGATTGATCTAATCCTGCAGGTTTTAAAATATTTTCCCACGTTTCAACAATTTTAGAAATCACATCTTTTGTTAGGGGATAATTTCTTTCATATGGAGGCACTATCTCATTATACTTTTCTTGGACAATAAGAGTCATAGAAGGACTATTTTTAAACTTCATAGATTCATTAATAACAATATTTAGTAAACTTTTTTTCTGAATATCAGAAAAATCTGCAAATTGATTATTCAAATATTGGTAAAAATCAGTCTTTTGATCCGAAATTATTAACTCTTGTATAAATTCATCTGACTGTTCCACAAACAAAGTATCTAATTCATCTTTTGTACGATTCATAGGCACTTCATAAAGAAAATATTCCATACTGTTCTTATTAAAACTTAGTGGATATTGCTCATTATCGTCTTTCTGTATTTCAGATAACAACTCTTTTATTGTGCGGCCTTTACGAAGGAAATCTTCTAGCTTTGTTTTCTCATTCTCTTCTATGACTATTTGTATATTGTTGAGCATTTCCTTATAGAGTTCTGGATAAAACAAGTAAGCATAGATAATTAACAACTGTTGTTCCACTTGAACACGACCTAATTTTCTTCTTGTAAAAAATTCTTTATTTACATAATCATTAAAATGCTCCCTATCACGTAAATTTCTCTGATCACTCTTAACTCTTTTTTTAAAGTTCTCTGATAAATAAACGCCAAACTTTTTTTCTAACAAATGGAAATAACTATCCCAAATATTTGAAGAATGTAGTGCAAAAGGTAACTCAACTTGCCTATCAATTATCTTTGATAGATAGTTATCCCCTCTCTTATAAAGTAGTGTCATATCACCAACAAAAATAATAGGTAGCTTTCCATTTATCAAACTAAAAAGCTTATAACAGTCTTCTTGTTGTTTTTCCAACATTCTATCAAAATCATCAATAACTAAAATTTTAGAAAATTTATGTAGTCTAGTTAGTAAGAAACTATACAATTCATCAGATTTATATTTAAAAATATTCCAAACTGCAACTCCTAGAGATACCAATCCTCCAATTTTCAGAATCACTGATTTCTCAGAACCAAAATACTCACCCAATCCTATGTCAACAACATTAGTCATCAAAATAGAAACTATCACAAATACAACAATACTTAACCTTATCAAAACTAAGTAAAAAAATGGGTGGAGTTTTGAAAATGTTACTTCAATCATTGAACGATTATCTGTTAATCTCCAAAAATCCATAGTAATTAGTTTTATCTTTTTATTCTTATTTACATCCTGTAAAAATGTTGATTTCCCTGATCCCCAGTTTCCATTAAGAAAATATGTTTTATCTTCTTGCAGTAGTTCAGCAAAATTTTTTGCTGCTGTTGAGGTATCGATTTTCTCTAGTTTTATATAATTCTTTTCCATTTTGATTTACCTAAATAAACATATCCTGCAAAAGTTTCTTTTTCAGGATTTCTAACTGAGAAATTTTTTCTTGGTGAGAGTTGATAAGATTATCTAGGTTTGAGAAATAGGCACCGATGGCTTGTTGTTCTGCAATTGTTTGTGGAATTGCAAAAACAGTTGTTGAAACTGACTTCCAATCTGAACGAGGCATTTTAGTACCAGATGTGTCATTCGCAACTTTTTGATAACGACTTGATTGAACTAAATAATAAATAAAATCCGAGTTATTTCCATTTGGATCAAATACCCAAAAATCACCTAAAGCAACACCTTCAAATTTCGGTAAAAGCCAGTTATTCAAATAAGGACGTAATTTACCATATAATGTATATCCAGGCTTAAAGAGTATCCCTTTACGATTATCAAATTTACTACTAATATCTTTATTAAGTTTTCCCTGACCAGAAATAATATCCTCAAACTCAACTTTTGGTAATGCATCTGAATCAGAACTTTCAGTAACTCTATTTACAATTTGTATAAATTCCTTTTCTTCCCATCTATCCTCAAATCCATCTAAACGAATCTCAGGGACTGTTTGTCCAGCTTTGGGAAACATCTTGGAGAGCATGGTCGCCTTGAGAGCTTGGTAGTTGGTGAGATTATCCTTGTAGCTAGACAGAAGGTCGTCAAGGGTGCGTAAAAGATAACCAATGGCGGATTGTTCTTCTATTAAGTCTGGAATATAAAATTCAAAGGAATCAATTTCTTTGGAAGATATATTTGGTTGTGCACCTGCTACTAATACAGCATTTAGTTGGTTAGTAAATGCTTTCGTCTGCAAAACAGAAGAGAGAAAATCATAGTCTACTTCCCCAGTATTTTGGAAATAACCGACTCGTTGATTTTGATAGTATTCTTCCTCAGAATCTAGCATCGCTATTTTCCCAGTAGTTGCTCCTGACATAGCCAATAGAATTGAACGCCCTCTAAGAACAAATTTTTCATCTGAAATTATCTTAGAATAATATTCAAACTCCCCTCCAACAGTTCCGTCAAATTTGATATTTGATATTCTAACAATTGGAATCCCAGTATTTTGAAATTTTTCACTTTTGAAAGCAAAGCCTCCACGCAGGGGCGCAATACTATGTAATTTTTTTCTATTCCATTTCTCATCAAAATTTTTAAATTTTATTTTAGGTAGTAAAGCTTTCAAACTCTTCTCCTTACCTTATTTCTCATTTTTTATATTATATCATGAATCATAATAACAAATGCTGATAACAAAGAAAAAAGAGAAGAAATTACTTCTTCCCTAATAGCACTATTCCAAATCTAACCTTATCTATCCTTTGTAAGGCACTCTATTAACTCTTCATCTGTCATAGATTTATTATCACTAAACCTAATTGCATTATCATAGTATACATCATAGTATTCAGGCGATGTCAATGTCATATCTAAAATAAAGCTTTTATCTTTATCCTTTTGATATTTTGCTACTATCTCTGATTCCCGTAATTCTTTTTTAGATTTTGGTGTACCATTAGTCCTTTGGTACTTTTCCATCAACTGCAAGTGTTGAAAAATTACTGAAATATATCTAGAAGGATTTACTAAAAATCTTTTACTTACAACAAACTTCGGAACTAAGATAAGAAGTTCCTCTACACCATTTTCATTAGGAGCAAGAACATACTGGCTTTCAAAGGTAGCCCACTCATGACTCTCGGAATCCCAATAATCAAAACGTTGTACTTCATTACTGATTTTTAAACCGTGTAATCGAGCTTGTTCTAAAGAATATAAAATCAATTCTTTTTTTAATAAACTTACTAACAAATCAGACATCCTATCTTCTGAAAAACTCTTTACAAAAATCGGCATTGCTATAGGTGTCAGTAATTTTTCTTTGATTTTATCTACCGATTTATAGACATACCCAAAAAATTGATCAAGCATCTTCATTGAAACACCTGTCCCTTTGGAGTTACTCTCAGAATATCCAAAGTGGATAGCATTACATTCTTTAGAGTGTGAAAATAGTTGTAATGCATCTGCTTTATTACCCAGAATATACATTTTATAGACTGTATTTACAAAATCGTTAACAATATTTCTAAAACCATCTGATAGCAACAATGGGTCTAAAAATAATTTAACATCCTTTGATGTATCTACATCAACAAAATCCAATCCTACTTGGATTGATTCTCTATTTAATAAGTTTGATATTCTAATAATATGTACCTCTTTTTTCTATATTTTGTAGAAAAAAGAAAATTATCAAAATGAGATTTACATTTCTTTTATTTAGTGTTAGAATAAAAGAGAATTTTTGAAATAGTGCTCATATCGCATTTTGAAATTCACCATCTCTAACTAGTCGTCAGCCCCCACTGACGTCTTTTTTCTACAATTCATATTATACCAAACAAAAACAAAAAAGCAATATTGTTTTTCTATATATAGTGTTTATTTTTTTAAAAAATAGAATAAACCACAATATTTAGTGCAATGTTTTTAAAAAGACTATAAAAACTAATCTTTTTATTTTTAACTTTCAACATTTAGGTATTAAATAAACTATTGATTCTATCCAGAATTTAAACAACTTATTTATTAACTATTATTTATTTCTCTACAATTTTGTTAATATATAAATTATCCACGAATCCACAAAAGTCCCCTTAGAAATCCGCTTCTAAGGGGTTATCTTTATCCTACTGCTTGGGCTGGTTCTGCTGGTTTGGTCTTTTTATCTTTCTTGCTACTAGTGATGAGACGGCGCTTGCTATCTCGAATGCTATTGAGTTCCTTGAGGAGTTGAGTCAGGTGTTCCTTTTCAGGATAGGCTTCTGCACTGGCTGCGGTATAGCGCATAAAGAGGTCGTAGCTGGTTGAAAGTTCGGTACGGAGTTGTCTGGTCTTGCCGACTTCCTTGGCAGACTTAGAAGCCCGCGCCTTACTTTCCACTTGGTCATATTCCTCTTGAGCATTGACCACCGCCGTCAGCATAGGTGTCAGTCCTAGACTGGTCACTGCCTCATGATAGGGTGTTTCACTAAGCGTTTTGAGAAGACTCTTGATTTCTGCCGTTTCTACATCATTGCTGTGCTTAGTGATGTCCTTGTACTTGGCAAAGACTGGTTTCAAGGTCTCATGAGCTTCTTTGAGCTTAGCGTCCTTAATCTTAGCAAATCCTCTATGAAGGGTAAAGAGCCCGACCAAGGCACTATCACGATTGCGATCGACTTCTGTCAGATTACTAGACTCTTTCGTCTCCACAGCCGCAAGTTGAGCTTGAAAATCATCGAGCTTGGTCTTAAATGGTTCTAAATGTTTGGTATACATGCCCTCATCCTTGTTTGCCTTAGAAAAAGTAGCTAGACTTTGATGAGTATCCATCATCAAGCTCTCAAACTCACGGTTGGTAAAGTTACTGTAACTAAGAGGGCGAATAGCGTATGTTTTTGTCATGATGATATCCTTTCTATTTAACGAATCATTTATTATCTTCTTTATCAAACAAAGACTGGATTAGTTCTGGAAGATAGACCTGTTTTTGATCTGTTTTTACAATACTTCCTTGTCTATCAGGTTGAATCAAAGGTCTATCCTTAAATACAAAGACTTGCAACAATGCACAGACCAAAAAGAGAAGCCCCCATAAAGGAAGTGTCGATAGCATACTCTCCTCATCATCTTTAACTTTCTTCATTAATTTTTCTCCTTTAAGTTGATACATTCATTCTAACAGTTTCCCAAAGCATTTTAACCCCCATCCGCTAAACTGTCATTATTTCCATCTAAAATGTACTTTTCAGGACAAATCAGACATTTGCAAATTAAAAAATCCCTATCTGACTGGACACACATTCCGTCCATCAGATAGAGACTCTTACTATTTATAGATTTTAACTCTTCTAGCTTTAGAATACATATAAACTTTAGGGAAGACGACTATTCGAAAGCTAGAATACCTCAAAACTTTCTCAGATAAGCTATTCGAAACGTAGATTACTTGTAAATTTATGTAATTACGATCATTCGAGACTTAGAATACATATAAACTTTAGTAAACAGACCTATTCTAAGTCTCGAAAAGCTATCTTCCAACCCTCAACGGCTCAATAACTTCCTCTACTAGCTGGGTATAGGCTTCCTTGATTTGTTTTTTATAGAGGAGAGGATTAAGGGCATCCGCCACCTCTAGCTTATAGTCCTGATAACGCTGACTCTTAGTCAGCTGGCTTTCTCCTAGTTGTTTTTTAGCTCCCTTACGGTAGTGTTCGACATAGTAACGGAGTTCATCTTCGCCGACATACCAATGTTTGCTAAAGACTTGGATGTGTTGCTGGATGACCGCCTCAATCATCTGATCCAAGATATTTGCGATAGACTGACCACGATAGCTTTCTGGATGTTCTTGGACTTCTCTCCACAGTTCAGTGATGATCTGGGCAAGATTTGGATTGGTCTTCTCAAGACTCTGAATATAGTTATTCACCGCTTCCTTATCTTGAGCGCTTAGGTTCTTTTCTTGACTCTGGCCTTGCTCAATCAGGCTTTGGATCAAGGTCAAGATATAGGCATAGTTGATTTCGTCCACTTGAATAGACTCCAGTTCATAGTGGATATCAAGTGGTTCACCATCGTCATCATCCTCTACTCGGCTTTTTAATTCTGCAAGGACATTTCGATAAAGACCCAGATACCTTTCCAACTTTTCTCCATCAAGTCCCGTCTGACTGTAAAGCTCTTCCTCATCATACTCTTTGTATACTCGGATAGAGGCTAGGTACTTATCAAGGGCTTGATAGGTTTTAGCTAGTTTCCTCAACTCAGGTGTAGAGACTTGCTCAAAATCTAGACCGTTCATATAGTCATCAGTAGCAAGATTTTTGAAATCACTGCAACTCCGTAAAAAGTTCCTCTTTTCCTCTTCCCAACTCGGAGCTAGGACCTCGTTTTCTCCACCATTTGAGTAGAGCTTGAGGGCATTATCTACTGCTTCCTTAAAGGCTAGAGGCTTTTGGAAGGTGATGATATGACCATAGGTCTTACTGCTATCAAAAATACGGTTGGTGCGGCTAAAGGCCTGAATCAAGTCCTGCGGTTGCATGGGCTTTCTGTCAATAAAGAGGGTCGATAGACAAGGGGCATCAAATCCCGTTAAGAGACGATTGACAACGATAACCAAGTCCAACTGCTCCTTGCGATAGAGGTATTTGTCCTGTTTTCGAGCTAGACGGTTATTAACATCCGTATTAAAGCCACGCAGATCCGTCATGGTAAAGTGGGTATCAAACTCTTGGTTATAGTCCTCTAAAACCTGCTTCATGTGGTCTTGGTTGACTCTTGAGTCTTCTTCATTCTCTGTGACCGAGTAAGTGATGGTCGCCTTTGGAAAGTCAGGAAGGACTTGCTTGACCCTTTCCGATACCTTAACTCTCATCTCCCCAGCCTTGACCCGTTTGAGGAGATCATAGTAGGCCTGGGCTTGAGGAATTGACTTGACGGTCAGGATAGCATTATAGGTCTTACCAACTCCCTTTTGGAATCCTAGCTGTTGACGCGATTTATTGATAATGGCATCCAAGACTTCCAGCATATGCTCCTCATCCTCGTAGACGGTATCTGGTATGTCATTTTCAGATTTATCCGTGATGATGGTATTGCGATAATCCACCTTAAAGCCTAAAACTGCTCCATCATGAATAGCTTCCTTGACTGTATACTCATGGAGACGGTCACCGTATTGCTGTTGGGTGGTCTGAGCTAGGTCTCCGACCTGCTGGCGTTTATTTTCCTTAAAGATAGGTGTGCCTGTAAAACCATACCAGAGAGACTGTGGGAAAAAGGATTTAATATCTTTTTGTGTTTGTGGCGTAACAGCACGGTGGCATTCATCCACGACAAAGGCAACTCGGATGCCCTTGATTTTGTCCGCATCTCGCTGGTAAAGACCTTGGTCAAACTTGCGCATCATGGTAGTGATTTTCTGGATGGTAGTCACTACGACACGCTTATCATTACTTCCTAGTCGCTTGACCAAATCATGGGTATTGTCCGTCTCATCAATATCAATGACATCATTGGTAGCATAGGAGAGGAAGGATGAAGTGGTTTGTTGATCCAAGTCCCTGCGGTCAACGACAAAGATTGTCTTTTGGATAGACGGTATTTGGAGGAGATTCCGCGCCACCTTATAGGAGGTCAAGGTCTTACCTGAACCTGTCGTGTGCCAGACATATCCTGATGCTTGCTGGCGAGAAGCTTCCTGCACCGCTTCGATAGCATGAATCTGATAGGGACGCAAGAGGATGAGAGCTTTCTTGCTATCATCAAGGACAGAATACTGCATGACCATCTGGTGGGCACGAGGGATGGAAAGGACTTCGTGGGCAAAACTGGTCAAGCTCGTTATGGGTTGGTTGTCTTTATCGACCCACTTGGTTAGAAATTGCTTGTTGAGTTTGTTTTCCCTAGCTGCAGCGATATAGCGTGTGTCTACTTTATTGGTCACAACAAACATCTGTAAGCTAGAGTAAATGCCACGAAACTTGCCTTCCCTATCATACTTCTTGATTTGATGAAAGGCATCTAAAAAAGCAACTCGGGGACTTTTAAGCTCAATCTGAATCATTGGAAGGCCATTGATCAAGAGGGTCACATCTAACCTGCGGTCTTGATCCTGAGGATTTATCTTATCTCTCTCGACTTGGTTGACAACCTCATAACTAGACTTACCAGCTGCGATATTGTCACGCCAAATGACAGATAAACGGATAGTCCCCAAACTAGCATCTTCTCTCTGAACCTCAACCTTGGCAATGCCATTTTCGCCGACCAACCACTTGGCCGCATCATAGTAGCTAACAAAGTTCAGTTGATTCTTTATCTGGCGTTTTTCCTGTTCTGTCAGGGGATGATCTGCCAATAGAGCCACATTGTTCTGGGCTAGCTTTTCAAAGAAGTTTTCCCATAATTGCTCTTCTGTTTTAAGGTCATCTCTGTAAGTCCATTGACTTTCCCCAGTCACCAGTTGGTTGATCAGTTGTTTTTCTATCTCCAGTTCTGGTTTTACCTGTATCATACTCTCTCCTTTGCTACTTGTCTGCTCCCTTTATTATAGCATGTTTAGCCTCAAATTCCACCACTCTTCCCATCACAAAAAGACTCATTCCCCCTTTCTCCTCCAAAATATGGTATAGTAGAGTTATACTATCTATGAGGAGTTTACATGTCACAGGATAAACAAATGAAAGCTGTTTCTCCCCTTTTACAGCAAGTTATCAATATCTCATCGATTGTCGGTGGGGTTGGGAGTTTGATTTTCTGTATTTGGGCTTATCAGGCTGGGATTTTACAGTCTAAGGAAACCCTCTCTGCCTTTATCCAGCAGGCAGGTATCTGGGGTCCACCTCTCTTTATTTTTTTACAGATTTTACAAACGGTCGTCCCTATCATTCCTGGGGCCTTGACCTCGGTGGCTGGCGTCTTTATCTACGGGCACATCATCGGGACTATCTACAACTATATCGGCATTGTCATTGGCTGTGCCATTATCTTTTATCTAGTACGCCTCTATGGGGCCGCCTTTGTCCAATCTGTCGTCAGCAAGCGTACCTATGACAAGTATATCGGCTGGTTGGATAAGGGCAATCGTTTTGACCGTTTCTTTATCTTTATGATGATTTGGCCCATTAGTCCAGCTGACTTTCTCTGTATGTTAGCTGCCCTGACCAAGATGAGTTTCAAGCGCTATATGACCATCATCATTCTGACCAAGCCCTTTACCCTCGTGGTTTATACCTACGGTCTGACCTATATTATCGACTTTTTCTGGCAAATGCTTTGACACGTAAAAAATCCGTTTGGTTTCCCAAGCGGATTTTGTGCTTTATTTTGAAACTTCTTTTGCAAGTACAAAGTTCCCAAGAGTAGCAGAACCATTTCCTGCGACTGCTGGCGTCACGATGTAATCACGCACGTCTGGCACTGGTAGGTAACCATTGAGAAGAGCTGTGAATTTCTCACGGACACGGTCCAGCATGTGTTGTTGAGCCATGACCCCACCACCAAAGACGATCACGTCTGGACGGAAAGTCACTGTAGCGTTGACCGCAGCTTGAGCGATGTAGTAGGCTTGAACATCCCAGACAGAGCTGTTGAGTTCAATGTTTTCACCACGAATACCTGTACGAGCTTCGAGACTTGGTCCAGCCGCAAAGCCTTCCAAACATCCTTTGTGGAATGGACAAACACCGTTGAATTCTTTTTCAATATCCATCGGGTGTTTAGCCACATAGTAGTGACCCATCTCAGGGTGACCTACACCCCCGATAAACTCACCACGTTGGATGACACCTGCACCGATACCTGTACCGATTGTGTAGTAAACCAAGTTTTCGATACGGCCACCAGCATTGTTACGGGCAACCACTTCACCATAAGCAGAGCTGTTTACGTCTGTAGTGAAGTACATTGGCACGTTTAGGGCGCGACGAAGGGCACCAAGCAAGTCCACATTTGCCCAGTTTGGTTTTGGAGTCGTTGTGATAAAGCCATAAGTTTTTGAGTTTTTGTCAATATCAATCGGACCAAATGAACCAACTGCAAGACCAGCAAGGTTGTCGAATTTTGAGAAGAACTCAATGGTTTTATCGATTGTTTCGATTGGAGTTGTTGTTGGAAATTGTGTTTTTTCTACAACGTTAAAGTTTTCATCACCGACAGCACAGACAAACTTTGTACCGCCCGCTTCCAAGCTTCCATATAATTTTGTCATGATAAACCTCTTGTTTTTATTTTCTTTATTATAGCATACTTCGAAAGTCTAAATGTCTCTATTTTTTAGATTTTCCTCTGTAAATCTTACTATCTAATAAAAACGAACAAACATATCATTTGTTCGTTTTCATTTTGAGAGGATTGATTAGATTTTCACTTCGATCACAGCATCACCCTTCGCAACTGAACCTGTTGCGACTGGAGCTACTGAAGCATAGTCAGCTGTATTTGTAACGATAACCATTGTTGTATCATCAAGACCAGCTGCAGCAATTTTGTTTGAGTCAAATGTTCCAAGAACATCGCCTGCTTTAACCTTATCACCTTGAGCAACTTTTGCTTCAAAACCGTCACCATTCATAGATACAGTGTCAATACCAACGTGGATCAAAACTTCAGCACCATCAGTTGTTTTCAAACCAAAAGCGTGTCCTGTTGGAAATGCGATTGAAACTTCAGCATCAGCTGGTGCATATACCACACCTTGACTTGGTTTCACAGCGATACCTTGTCCCATAGCTCCACTTGAAAAAACAGGATCATTAACATCAGCAAGAGCTACAACATCACCGACGATAGGAGTTACAAGTGTTTCATTTTGAAGGGTTGCTGGAATGTTGCCAGTTGTTTCTTCTTGGACCAAACGTTCTGTCGCCGCTTCAGTAGCAACTTCTTCTTCGTCCTCATAACCAAACATGTAAGTAAGGGCAAAACCAAGGGCAAATGATACAGCTACCATAAGAATGTATTGTACAAGTTGTCCGTTACCAACATAAAGCATTGTACCAGGGATGATGGTGATACCACTACCATTACCAGCAAGTCCAAGGATAGAAGCCAATCCACCACCGATTGCACCAGCAATCAATGAAAGGAAGAATGGTTTACGGAAGCGCAAGTTCACCCCGAAAATAGCAGGCTCTGTAATACCTAGGAAGGCAGAAAGAGCAGCTGGGAAAGCAAGTGTTTTCAGTTTTGGATTTTTAGTTTTAACACCAACCGCAACAGTCGCAGCACCTTGGGCTGTCATAGCAGCTGTGATGATAGCGTTGAATGGGTTAGCATGGTCAGCAGCAAGCAATTGAACTTCAAGCAAATTGAAGATGTGGTGCACACCTGACACGACGATCAATTGGTGAACCCCACCAATCAAGAAACCACCAAGACCAAATGGCATGCTAAGGATCGCTTTTGTAGCGATAAGGATATAGTTTTCAACGACGTGGAAAACCGGCCCGATGACAAAGAGTCCAAGGATAGACATAACCAAAAGTGTCACGAATGGCGTTACCAAAAGGTCAATCACATCTGGAACAACCTTGCGGACAGCTTTTTCAAATTTAGCTCCGACAACCCCGATGATGAAGGCTGGAAGAACGGAACCTTGCAAACCAACAACAGGAATGAAACCAAAGAAGTTCATCGCTGTTACTTCACCACCTGAAGCGACTGCCCAAGCGTTTGGAAGTGAGCCAGAAACAAGCATCATACCAAGAACGATACCAACGGCAGGGTTACCACCGAATACACGGAAGGTTGACCAAACAACCAAACCTGGCAAGATGATGAAGGCTGTATCTGTCAAGATTTGTGTGTAAGTTGCAAAGTCTCCTGGAAGTGGCATTTCAAGAGCAATGAAAAGACCACGCACACCCATGAAGAGACCTGTCGCTACGATAACTGGGATGATTGGAACGAAAACGTCACCGAAAGTACGGATAGCACGTTGGAACCAGTTCCCTTGTTTAGCAGCTTCTGCTTTCATGTCATCTTTAGATGATGTTGGTAAACCAAGTGCAACAACTTCATCGTACATTTTGTTTACTGTACCAGTACCAAAGATGATTTGGTATTGACCTGAGTTAAAGAAAGCACCTTGAACTTTTTCCAAGTTCTCAATCACTTCTTTATTGATTTTTCCTTCATCTTTGACCATGACACGAAGACGAGTCGCACAGTGAGCTACACTGTTGACATTTTCACGTCCACCCAAGGCATCGATGACTTTTTTTGCAATTTCCTGATTGTTCATTTGCAAAAATCTCCTTATATAAAATTTTGTTCTTGTTTGAAAGCGATTTTATTCGCCCTACGACTATTATTTTATCATGTTTTAGAAATATGTCAAGCGTTTTGCAGAAAAAATATTCTATCCACTTAGTTTGCTCGCTTTAGATTGATTGATTTTGACTGTTTTATCAGGTGTTCCTTAAAAAAATAAGTTTAAAATCTTGGTTAAAAGGGTTTTATTTCATTCTCTTTCATATTTTTGTGAAAATTTGATTGATTTCCTGCATTTATTTTATGATAAACGTTTGACAGTTTTTTCTCTTTTTTAACATAAAAGTCTTGCTTTTTTTTCCGAAAACGGTTACTATTAAAAGTGATAAGATTTTTGGAGGAATAGAAGAATGGAATGGACAACTGAGCGTCGTTACAGACTTTATCAAGATTGGACGCAAGAAGAAATTAAGAATATTAAAGAAAATATGGCACAATCTCCATGGCATACTCATTATCATGTTGAGCCAAAAACAGGACTTCTTAACGACCCAAATGGCTTTTCTTACTTTGATGGAAAGTGGATTGTTTTTTATCAGAACTTTCCTTTTGGTGCAGCCCACGGTTTGAAATCTTGGGTTCAATTGGAAAGTGAGAACTTGGTTCATTTCACAGAAACTGGAGTCAAAGTTTTGCCTGATACTCCATTAGATAGCCACGGTGCCTACTCTGGTTCTGCCATGCAGTTTGGCGATAACTTGTTCCTATTTTATACAGGAAATGTCCGTGATGAAAACTGGATCCGTCACCCTTACCAGATTGGAGCTTTGATGGATAAGGATGGCAAGATTACAAAGATTGATAAGATCTTGATTGAACAGCCAGCAGACTCTACAGACCACTTCCGCGATCCGCAAATTTTTAACTTCAAGGGGCAATTCTATGCTATCGTCGGTGGACAGAACTTGGAGAAAAAAGGCTTCGTCCGTCTCTACAAAGCTATTGACAACGACTACACAAACTGGCAAGCTGTTGGCGACCTTGACTTTGCTAACGACCGCACTGCCTACATGATGGAATGTCCAAACCTGGTCTTTGTAGGCGAGCAACCTGTCCTTCTCTACTGCCCACAAGGATTGGATAAGAAAGTTCTAGATTACGATAATATCTATCCAAATATGTATAAAATTGGGGCTTCCTTTGATCCTGAAAATGCCAAAATGGTAGATGTATCTCAACTTCAAAACATGGATTATGGTTTCGAAGCCTATGCAACTCAAGCCTTCAACGCTCCTGATGGACGCGCTCTAGCAGTTAGCTGGCTTGGTTTGCCAGATGTTTCTTACCCATCTGACCGTTTTGACCACCAAGGAACCTTCTCTTTGGTCAAAGAACTCACTATCAAAGACGGTAAACTCTACCAATACCCAGTCTCAGCGATCAAGAACCTTCGTGCTTCTGAAGAAGCCTTCTCAAACCGTGCCCAAACAAAGAACACCTATGAACTTGAACTCAACTTGGAAGCCAATAGCCAGAGCGAGATTGTCTTACTTGCTGATAAAGAAGGCAAGGGACTTTCCATCAACCTTGACCTTGTAAATGGTCAAGTAACAGTGGATCGTAGCCAGGCTGGTGAACAGTACGCCCAAGAATTTGGGACAACTCGTTCTTGCCCAATCGATAACCAGGCTACTACTGCTACTATCTTCATCGATAACTCTGTCTTTGAAATTTTCATCAATAAAGGAGAAAAAGTATTTTCTGGTCGTGTCTTCCCACATGCGGACCAAAATGGTATCCTGATCAAGTCTGGAAATCCAACTGGAACTTACTATGAATTAGATTATGGTCGCAAAACTAACTGATGTCGCAAAACTTGCAGGTGTCAGCCCTACTACCGTTTCTAGGGTTATCAATAAAAAAGGCTATCTCTCTGAGAAAACCATTCAAAAGGTCAATGAAGCCATGCGAGAATTGGGCTATAAACCCAATAATCTGGCTCGTAGTCTGCAAGGAAAATCAGCTAAGTTAATCGGCTTGATTTTCCCAAATATTTCCAACGTTTTCTATGCAGAATTGATTGATAAACTGGAACACCAACTCTTCAAAAATGGTTACAAGACCATCATCTGCAACAGTGAACACGATTCTGAAAAAGAACGTGAGTACATCGAAATGTTGGAAGCCAATCAGGTGGACGGCATCATTTCGGGTAGTCACAACTTGGGAATCGAAGACTACAATCGCGTAACGGCACCAATTATTTCCTTTGACCGAAATCTGTCACCAGATATTCCTGTCGTTTCCTCTGACAACTATGCTGGTGGGGTTCTTGCTGCCCAGACCTTAGTCAAGACAGGTGCCCAGTCTATCATCATGATTACAGGGAATGACAATTCCAATTCACCAACTGGACTACGCCACGCTGGTTTTGCATCTGTACTCCCCAAAGCTCCTATTATCAATGTTTCCAGTGACTTTTCTCCTGTAAGAAAAGAAATGGAAATCAAGAATATCTTGACTCGACAAAAACCAGATGCCATTTTTGCTTCGGATGATTTGACTGCTATTCTAGTCATTAAAATTGCTCAGGAACTGGGAATTTCTGTACCAGAAAAGCTCAAGGTCATCGGCTATGATGGGACTTACTTTATCGAGAACTACTACCCTCAACTGGCGACCATCAAGCAACCCTTGGAAGAGATTGCCTGCCTCACTGTTGACCTTCTCTTGCAGAAAATCGAAGGCAAGGAAGTCGCGACAACAGGTTACTTCTTACCAGTTACTCTTTTACCAGGAAAAAGTATTTAAACACAAGAAAACTCAGACTGCCTTCGTCTGAGTTTTTTTATGATCTTAAGTTTTCTAAATAACGTTGAGCTGTCTCTAAGTTAAAGGTTTTATCTGCGATGAGGCGCTCAACTAGGGGAGCTACCTCGGATTCACTAGCACCTGCGAGAAGTGCCAAGGATTTGGCCTGCAATTTCATGTGGCCTTGCTGAATCCCTGTACTCACCAAGGCTTTGAGAGCTGCAAAGTTTTGTGCAAGCCCGATAGACACGATAATCTGGGCTAATTCTTTGGCAGAAGAATTTCCCAGTAGTTCATGACTGAGGGCTACACGAGGGTTAAGGCCGATAGAACCACCCTTGGTCGCCACAGGCATGGGTAAGGTCATCTCACCGACCAATTCTTCTCTTTCAAGGTCCAGTGTCCATCGACTAAGACCTTGGTAACGCCCGTCTCGACTGGCAAAAGCATGAGCTCCTGCCTCAATAGCACGCCAGTCATTACCAGTGGCAATCAAAACGGCATCAATACCATTAAAAATCCCTTTATTGTGAGTAGCAGCTCGATAAGGATCAGCCTGCGCAAACTGGCTAGCCAACGCAATTTTCTCTGCAATTTCTCGTCCTTGATCCTTTTGGCGGCTCAAGTAGCGAAAGGCGATGCGACAGCTTGCTGTCACCAGAGAATCGGTCGCGTAGTTTGACAGAATCCCCATGAGACTCTGTCCCTGACTGAGTTCTTCTAAGACTGGTTTCAAGGCTTCCAGCATGGTGTTGAGCATATTGGCACCCATGGCTTCCTGGGTATCGACATGAAGATAGACGACGAGAAAGTCCGTTTCACCTTTGATCTGCTCTACATGCAAATCACGCGCCCCACCTCCTCGTTTAACGATAGACGGATAGGCTTGATTAGCAAGCTCCAAGAGTTCAGCTTTCTTGCTGACAATTTTCTCTTGCACTTGTTCAGGTTCAGCAACTTGATAAAGGGCTACCTGACCAATCATCTGGCGCTCATGGACTTGTGCAGTAAAACCGCCTGCACGCTTGATGATTTTACTTGCATAGCTGGCCGCAGCAACCACGGACGGTTCTTCTGTCACATAGGGAACTGTGTATTCCTGACCGTTAACGAGAACCTCTGGGACCAGCGAATAAGGCAGAGAAAAAGTTCCCACCACATTCTCACTCAGCTGGTCTGCAACAGTCACACTCATCTGTTCATCCTGCTCCAGACTCGCTTGTCTCTCAGGACTAAGGAGCGCCTGAGCTTGCAACAACTCAAGGCGCTCATGGTATGATTTTTTAGAAAATCCATTCCAACTTATCTTCATTATTTTTCAACCTTGCTATAACGGCGTTGGTGGTCGAGAATTTCAACCAAGGCAAAATCTTGATTTTCATAGCCAGCAAACTGGGCAGAATTTGTTTCATCCAAGTCTACTTCCTCAAAAAAGACTTTTTCATAGTCTGCAACAGACAGGGCAGTTCGTTGGTTGAGCTTGTTCAAGCGACCTTTATCCAGATAAGCTTCATATCCTTCAACCAATTCACCACTGAAGAACTCAGCCACAGCACCACTTCCGTAACTATAAAGGGCGATTTTATCCCCAGCTTTCAAGCTATCTGTATTTTCCAAGAGAGACAAAAGTCCAAGGAAAAGTGAACCTGTATAGATATTCCCTACCTTTTGACTGTAGAGAATAGACTGGTCAAAATGATTTTGCAAGAGGTCTTTTTTCTCTTGAGGCAAGTTCTTATCCATGATTTTTTTCAAGCCTTTTAGCGCTAATTTAGGGTAAGGCAAGTGGAAGCAAACAGCTGCAAAATCATCCAAAGTAAGCTGATAGCGTTTTTGGTATTCAAGCCAAGTCGTTTTCAAACTATCCAAGTATTGTTGGGTAGAATAGACACCATTTACATAAGGAGTTGTCGAGTAATTTGGACGCCAAAAATCCATGATGTCACGGGTCTGAGCCACATTGTCATTATTAAAGGCCATCATGCGTGGATTTTGTGTAATCAACATGGCCACACTTCCAGCACCCTGAGTTGGTTCTCCTGGAGTTTCAATTCCATATTTGGCAATATCACTGGCAATGACCAAGACCTTGGACTCTGGAGAATTTTCCACATGCAGTTTTGCATAATGGAGGGCAGCTGTCGCTCCATAACAGGCTTCTTTAATCTCGAAACTACGAGCAAAGGGCTGGATACCAAGCAAGCCATGCACAAAGACAGCCGCAGCCTTACTCTGGTCAATTCCTGACTCAGTCGCCACAATGACCATATCGATTTCTTGTCTTTCTTGTTCAGTTAAAATAGAGTCACTTGCACTGGCCGCCAAGGTCACGATGTCCTCAGTTAGGGGTGCGATACTCAATTCCTTGAGCAAGAGTCCTTTGCTTAATTTTTCAGGGTCAATTCCCCTCGCTTCTGCTAAGTCTTGTAATTTCAAGACATATTGACTGGTCGCAAAACCAATCTTATCAATACCGATTGTCATATTTACCTCTGTTTTATCATTCATGTAAAAAATCGTTCTATACTATTTTATCACAAATGGCAGTAAAAGAGAGAAAAAAGACTTGATTCACCAAATCAAGTCCCTTATGAGTCTAACTATTTTGCGGTTTTCGTAAGTGAGAATAGAGTCTGAGAATCACTGTTCCACTAGCCATTCCAATGGAAATTACCAAAGCCAACATAACAACCAAGGTTGCACTGGCAATGGCATGACTGTAATCTCCTGTCACAAAAAAGGCAGTTGTCCGATAGGAGAGATAACCCGGAACCAGAGGTGCCAAGATGGCCAAGATAAAGACCACAGCAGGAGTCTTATAAAGAATACTTAAAATCTGGCTGACACAAGAACCGATAATGGCGGCAATGAAGGTAGCAACAATAACATTGGTCGGTTCCTTGAGCAAGAGATAGATTAGCCAGACAACCATGCCCAAAATCCCTCCAGGTAAGAGCATAGAGCGTTGCACATTGAGTACGATTAAAAAAGTGATAATAGCAAGAAGACTTGCCACTGCTTGTAATAAAAAGGTTGTTAGTGTCATATTAGTTCATCAATACCAAGGCGACAGAAGTTCCTGCCCCTAAAGCAAGGGTAATGAGTAGGGATTCAAACATCTTGCTCATACCAGAGTTTATGTGGTTAGTCATAATATCACGGACCGCATTGGTCAAGGCAATCCCTGGTACAAAAGGCATGACCGCACCAGCTATAATCAAATCTGCTGTTGAAGGAAAGCCTGTGTAGCGAGCCCAAAACTGGGCAATCATTCCAAAGACGAAGGCTCCAGCAAAGGCTGTTACAAAAGGAATTCGGATAAACTTCTCCACATAGAGGGAAAAGGCAAAACCAAATAAGGTCGCTACTCCTGCCCCAAGTGCGTCGTAGATATTTCCACTAAACATAACTGAAAAGAAAGGAGCACTAAAGGTCGCAGCCAGAGTTACCTGCAACTTAGTATAGGGAAGGGGTTGAGCTTGCAAGGCCTTCAATTGTTTGAAGGCTGTCTCTAAATCAATCTGCCCTCCAACCAGCTGACGAGAAATCTGATTCACATCGCAGACTTTTTCAATGTTATAAGAAGAGGAGGTTACACGCTTCATTCGCGAAATATTGGTATTTTCAATGGAGAAAAAGATAGCGGCAGGCATGGCAAGAACATTGCAATCCACAATCCCCTGCGAATGCGCAATCCGAATCATGGTATCTTCTACGCGATGAATCTCTGAACCACTTTTGAGAAGAATGGTTCCAGCTAACATAATCACATCGATGACGGCATTTAATTCTCTTGATTCTTCCATGCTTTCCTCCTTTTATCAACTCCCTCTATTCTATCACAAATCCGGACTCAAAAAAAATCTTTGTCATGAAATCATGATAAAGATTCGTTTAATCACGTGAATTTTCGCGGTTGCCTTCACTACTTGATTGAGTCGTAGCAGATGCATTCCCTCGTTGATTTCCTTGTTGGTTCCCCTGACTTGGTGTTGTAGTAGAACCTTGGTTTCCACGTTGGGATGGTGCTGATGATGACGTTGACGGCGGTGTTTTTGGTTTGTAGATTGAAATCTTGACACGCGTCTTCGTCAAATCAACCTTTTCGCCTGCTTTTGGACTTTGCTCTACAACAGTCCCCTCAGCAGTTCCATCAGGAGCTGTCGACACTTCTACAACTTCAATATTGGCTTCCTTAATCCCAACAATTTGAACGAGATTGTTTTTAGTAAATTCGAGACTAGATCCTATATAACTTGGCATAGCAACGCTGGTTACTTTCTTAGCAACAGTTAAGGTAATCGTTGAGGCCTTGCTCAAATCATAGGTTGTTCCGGCAGCTGGACTCTGTCTGAGAATAGTTCCTGCTTCACTCTCACTTGATTCCTCTTCCTCAATTTTAATGAGATTTTCAGGAACCTTCTTCTGCTTGAGTTCTGCAATAACATCTGTAGATTTACGGCCGATATAATTGCTCAATTGGAAGGATTGTTTGCCTGATGAGACAACCAAATTGATTTTCGAACCTTCTTTTCGACCAGTTCCAGCGCCAGGATCTGTACGGATAATCCGCCCCTCTTCCACCTTTTCACTAGCCTCTGTCTTCTCCTCACCAATCTCAAAATTGGCTTTCTTGAGCGTTTCCTTGGCCTCCGCAACTGTCTGACCTGCCACATCTGGAATGGCAATGGTTGCAGGAGTTCTGGATAGTATCCAAATAAGAGAAGCTGCCACCAATACAATGCTGGCCAACAAAATCATATAGCGAACTCTAAATTTCCTTTTCTTAACAGGCTTGGTTACGTAATTGTCTTCTGAAACCTGCTGACTAGGCTTCGCAGTCTGTGGCTTCGGACTTTGTGTTTGCACTTTAGGAATCGAAGTCAAGGTACTCTGGGATACTTTTGGTAGAGTCTTGGTGTCCGCCTTAGTCGCATCGTCAAAGACCAGCTTTGGTTCATTACGACGATTATAAGACAAACTACTAGACAAGTCCACATACATTTCAGCTACTGATTTGTAGCGATCTGTCAATTTCTTAGCAGTTGCCTTGATAACAACATTTTCCAAAGCCTGAGGCACAGATGGATTTTCATCAATAACTGACGGCAGTGGTTTCTGGAAATGCTGAAGGGCAATGGTCACCGCACTATCTCCATCGTAAGGAATATGACCTGTCAGCATCTCATAGAAAATAATCCCCATGGCATAGATATCACTCTGTACAGTAGCCTTAGAACCACGCGCCTGCTCTGGTGACAAGTAATGAACTGAGCCCAGCATAGAGTTAGTCTGAGTCAGACTCGTCTCTGCAAAGGCTACCGCAATCCCAAAGTCTGTGACCTTGGCAGTCCCATCTGGGGTCAAGAGGATATTTTGAGGTTTCAAGTCCCTGTGAACAATTCCTCTGGTATGTGCCAAACGCATAGCCAAGAGAATTTGTCCCATGATACGGACTGCTTCTTCATTAGAAAGAGGATAGTGTTCCTTGATATAGCGTTTGAGGTCTAGTCCAGCAACATACTCCATTGCAAGATACTGTTGACCGTCTTCCTCACCAATATCTGTTATCCGAACGATATGAGGATGGTCTAGATCTGCCATAGCTCTCGCTTCACGCTGAAAACGAGCTACAGCTATCGGGTCCGTCTGGTAGTTGGTTCTCAGAACCTTCACTGCCACTTCTTCCCCATCTAAGATTAAGTCTTTGGCTAGGTAGACATCCGCCATGCCTCCTCGACCAATCTGTTTGACAATCCGATAGCGTCCGGCAAAAATCTTGCCGATTTGGATCATTCTGCATCCTCCTCGTTCATAGAAACAAGGGCAACCGTAATGTTGTCTAAACCTCCTGCATTGTTAGCAAAACGAACAAGTGTCTCCGTTTTATCTGCTAAAGGAATATCACTGGTTACAATATCACGAATCTCACTGCCTGAAATCATGTTGGTCAAGCCGTCACTATTGAGCAAGAGATAGTCACCTGACTCAAGGATAACTGTCCCAAAATCAGGTTGAATTTCATCTTTTTGCCCAATAGACTGGGTGATAATATTTTTTTGCGGGTGAGCTTCTGCCTCTTCTGGTGTCAATTGACCAGCCTTGAGCAACTCATTGACCAAGGAATGATCGCTCGTCAACTGATGGTATTCTTCTCCACGAATCAAGCCGATACGCGAATCACCAATATGAGCATAGATAGCCTGATTATCAATAATAGCAAGGACTTCCAAAGTAGTTCCCATGCCTCTGTAAGCTTCATCCTGACCAAGCTGGTGAATCTTTTGATTTTCAATTTCTAGGTAATGGGCGAACCATTCACGCACTTCATTGACTGTATCGATTTGGGTATCGACCCAAGCTATACCTAGGTCTGTTACCGCCATTTCACTAGCGATATTCCCTGCGCGATGACCTCCCATCCCATCAGCTAAAATAATCATGGTACGTCCAGCTCTATTGACATAGTGGTTGACATAGTCTTGGTTATTTGTCCGTTTCTGACCAACATCTGTTAATAATGAAATTTCCATGTGTCAGTTCCTTCCTAATCCGATATCTTGCGAAATTGACTGATGAAGAATCCATCACTTCCATACAATTCAGGTGTAATGAGGATACAGCCGTCTTTCATGATATCCTTACATTCATGTTCTAGCTTTACCTGCTCGAACTCAGGATGACTTTCTAAAAACGCTTCAACGACTTGAAAATTCTCCTCTGAGACAATAGTACAGGTACTATAAGTTATTATACCACCTTTGCCTAGTGTTTGACAAACACTACCTAATATTTCTAGTTGAATTTCCTGTAAGGACGCGAAATCTGCCGTTTCTTTATTGTATTTGATATCTGGTTTTCGGCGCAAAAGACCGATTCCTGAACAGGGAGCATCCACCAAAATCTTATCAAATGAATCCTGCCCAAAAAACTCATGCACCTTTCTGGCATCCAATTTTTGCCTTTGAACCCGATCTGCAACTCCCAGACGTTGGGCATTTTCTTGAATCAAGTCCAACTTGTGGTCATACAAGTCCAGAGCAGTAACCTGACCTGTCGTAAGATAAGAGGCTATATGGGCTGTTTTCCCACCTGGAGCAGCACAGGCATCAAGCACTCGCTCATCTCCCTGCAAATTCAAAGTTGGCGCAACCAATTGACTGGACTCGTCTTGAATGGTAATAGCCCCTTCTGCGAACAAATCAAGGCCTGCAAAGTGGCCCTGTTCCTTAACAAGACCAGAAGGAGACAAGGATGAATCACTAGCTTCCAACAAGGTTTGAATTTCCTCTTTTTGGCTTAAATCAGTTACACGAATACTGGCCTTGTTACGCACCAAGAGACTTTCAAAGATGGCTTTTGCTCTCTCCTCTCCGTATTCTTCCTTGAGTTTGGCAACTAGCCAAACTGGGAGAGAATAGGCAATGGAATCACGCTTGTTTTTTCGCTTGATTCTGGCAATATCTGGCCAGCCTTCACGCAAGATACGGCGTAAGACAGCATTGACCAATTTTTCACTGCCTTTTTTACGGGATTTGGCCAATTCTACTGCTTCATTGACCACAGCATGGTCTGGAATCTTGTCCAAATAACGGAGCTGGTAGGCACTCATGAGAAGAAGGACATAAAGCCAACTGTCTAACTGATCTCTGTCTTCGATAAAGTGGGATAGGTACCATTCCAGAGTCAGTTTACGGGCTACCGTTCCATAGACTAGCTCGGTCACCAAGCCCTTGTCTGCTGCTGAAAGTTGACTTCCCTTGAGATACTTATTTAAGGCGATATTTGAGTATGCTTGATTGATAAAAACATCCTCTAATACTGCTAGAGCTAAACTTCTAGCCGTTTCTACTTTAGTCACCAAATCGTTCTCCTACAGTCAATGTACGTCCAACTCCGTTGAGGAAGGAAGCAATGTCCATCTTAGGCTTACCAGCTGGCTGCACTTGTTTGAGAGACAAAGCTCCTTCTGCCGTTGCGACAATCAATTCTTTCTTGCCGATAGAGAGAATCTCACCTGGATTTCCCTGACCATCTACTGGTAGGGCTTCATAAATCTTAAAGCGGTCACCCTTAAGGAAAGTATGGGCAACAGGCCAAGGGTTCATCCCACGGATTTGGTTAAAGAGTTGACGATTGCTTTTATTCCAGTCCAGTTTTTCTTCCTCTGGCTTGATGTTTGGCGAGAAGGTAACCTGACTTGGATCCTGCGGTTCAGGTTTGATGTCACCAGCAATGTAGGCAGGCAAAGTGTCCAAAAGCAAATCACGACCAACTAGCGCCAATTTCTCAAACAAGGTGCCGACATTGTCCTCATCCGTAATCGGAATACTACGACGAGAAATCATATCCCCTGCATCCATTTCCTTAACCATTTCCATAATGGTCACACCAACTTCCTCATCCCCTTGAATCAAGGCATAATGGATTGGCGCTCCACCACGGTGTTTAGGAAGAAGAGAAGCGTGAACATTGACCGCAAAATCCATGCTATCAAGGAGTTTACTTGGGAGAAACTGGCCAAAAGCAGCAGTCACAATTCCATCTGCTCCTAGCTTCATAATAGCTTCCATCTCTGGACCTCCAGATAGTTTTTCAGGTTGGTAGATAGGAAGGCCTGCTTCCTTGGCAGCTTGTTTAACTGGGGTTTCCTGGATCACTTTTTTACGTCCGACAGCACGGTCTGGCTGGGTCACAACGGCTAGAATTTCGTAACGGTCATCTGTCAAAAGTCCTTTTAAGACTGTTGCTGAAAAGTCGGGCGTCCCCATAAAGATTAATTTTGTCATATCTTCTCCTTCTTATAAAAATTGCTGTGGCTCATGGTCAATGCTGAGACGGAGCTCACTATTTTCCCGTTCTTGAGTCAAGGCCAGAACCTGATTTAGAGTCGGCCCCAGCTCATCTTCTAAACGGTATTTAATTAAAATCTGGTAATGATAGAGGTTGTGGGTACGGGCAATCGGTTTTGGCGTTGGCCCAAGGATGTGACTGGTCTCTGATAAACCTGACCTCAAAATGTTCATGACTTCATAGGCACGTTTGACAACCTCTTCTTCCTTCTTGTGAGAAAGGGTAATGCCAATGGTGAAATAGTAAGGCGGATAACCTAGTTGTCGTCTAATACCCATTTCATAGGCATAAAATCCTTCGTAGTCCTGATCCTTAGCAAATCGAATAGCGTAGTGCTGAGGATTGTAAGACTGGATCAAGACCTGTCCAGCTTTTTCCGCACGTCCTGCCCGACCTGCCACCTGAGTCAAGAGCTGGAAGGTTCTCTCAGAAGAACGGAAATCAGGCAGATTCAAGGCCGTATCCGCATTTACAACTCCGACTAGAGTTACATTGGGAAAATCCAAGCCCTTGGCAATCATCTGAGTTCCCAACAAGATATCTGCTTCCCCTCGGCCAAACTGGTCAAGAAGAGCTTGGTGACTACCTTTCTTACGCGTCGTATCCACATCCATGCGTAAAATACGGGCCTGGGGAAAGAGTTCTGCTAGCTCGTCATAAGCCTTCTGGGTTCCTGTCCCGTAGTAACGAATACTGCGGCTCTTACAGTTAGGACAGACCTGAGGAATGTCCTTCGAAAAACCACAATAATGGCAGTTCATGGTCTTAGTATCCATGTGCAGGGTGAGAGAAATGTCACAGTTAGGACAAGTATCCACCGTCCCACACTCCCGACACATGACAAAGCTAGAATAGCCACGGCGATTGAGCATAAGAACTACCTGCTCTTTTTTAGCCAGACGGTCCTGAATAGCTTCTAGCAAGGGAGTCGTAAAGTTTGACGTCTCGTTTTGTCCGATATAGTCCCGAAAATCAATCACTTGAACCTCAGGGATCCTAGCTAAAGGATTGGCGCGTTTGGTTAGACGCAAGTGTTGATAGACGCCTTTGCCAGCACGCGCCCGGCTTTCCAGACTAGGAGTTGCAGACCCAAGCACCAGAGCTGCTTGATTAAACTGGGCCCGTAAAATAGCCACCTCTCTAGCATGGTAACGGGGATTGCTGTCCTGCTTATAAGTCGCTTCGTGCTCCTCATCAATAATCATGACTCCTAGATTTTTCAGCGGAGCAAAGATGGCAGATCTAGCACCAACAACAACTTGGGCGTCTCCACGCTCGACCTTGCGCCATTCATCATACTTTTCACCATTGGACAGGCCGGAATGAAGAATGGCCACTTTCTCACCAAATCGAGCGATAAAACGCTCCGTCATTTGCGGAGTCAAGGAAATCTCAGGCACCAGCAAAATAGCTGTCCTGCCCTTATCCAAGGCCCCTTGGATAATCTGTAAGTAAACCTCGGTCTTCCCACTTCCTGTAATCCCTTGAAGGAGGAAGGGAGGCTGGTGACTGCCAATCGCACTCACAACCGCATCACGCGCCTGTCTTTGCTCTGGATTCAACTCCAAAGGCCGACTTGCCTCAATGCCTTCAAAATAAGCAGCCGAGCGTTGAACTTCCTTTTGGACTATAGTAACAGCACCTTGTTCCACAAAGAAGTTGACTTGCTCCCGCGAGTAGGACTCTAACAAACTAGCCAAGGAAGCACTCTCTGGATGAGACAGTAAATAGTCTCTCAATTCCAACTTTTTCTTGGCACGTGCAGAAATCTCTACACTTTCTAATTGAGCAAGGTCTACCTCATACCAAGACTGGGTCTTGACTTTCTTTTGATCGACTGCCTGATATTCCAGACCAAGCAGGCCTTTCCTAGTCAAACGCATCATTTCTGCTTGCTTACCTAAATCTAGAGAAGAAAAGGCAAGCGAATCTTCTGAACCAAACAAGCGCTCTCGGTCTTCCTGACTCAGACCTGCCAGAGGATAGAGAATCTTGTCATAGCTGGAGTTCAGAAATCCTGGTAACATAGCCTTGAGGATAGAGATTTTATAGGAAAAGACGGACTTGCGGAGCTCTTCAGCTAGCCAGAGTTGTTCTTGCGTGAGAACAGGAGAAAAATCCAGCACCTCAGCAATATCTTTTAAATCTTGCTCCATCTCTTCCTCATCTGATTGAGAATCCAAACCAAGAACAATCCCTTGAATCAGGCGATTTCCCTTACCAAAAGGCACATGAACCCGCATCCCAACTTCCAGCATTCCCTCGAATTCCTTAGGAATCCTGTAACTATAGGGCTGGTCCGTCTGCATCAAGGGCACATCTACGATAATCTTAGCTATGACCATCTTCTCACCTCCTCCTTGTCAGTACATTCTTGCAATAGAAAAAATAAGATTGAGTCCCCCCAACCTTAAATTTTTTCACCATCTTCTTTTTCTTTAGCGATTTGCTCTTTGATTTTCTTTTCTTCTTCTTCTTTGCGGCGTTTTTCTTCTTCGATACGGCGACGCACTGCTTCACGTTTTCCTTCTGGATCTGGGTGAATTGTAACGTTTCCTGATTCGATTTCTTCTAAAGCGCGAAGAGTTGATTTTTCAGACTTGAAACCTTGAGTTGCTGGCGCACCTGCTTCCAATTCGTGGGCACGTTTTGCTTCCAAGATTACGAGTGAATATTTTGAAGGAACCTTGTCGAGCAAGGTATCAATAGAGGGTTTTAACATCATTTGCTTGTACCTATTTTCTAAATTTTATCGGGTAGTTGGAGATTTTGGTAACATCTCCTGATAGTGACCAATGACACGATCCACACGGAAGTGCTCTGCTTCGATCACACGTTTGACACGCTCAGCAGCTAGGGGCACCTGATCGTTGACAATCGCATAATCATACTCACGCATGAGGGCAATTTCTTCCTTGGCTTTTTCGATTCGTTGGGCAATCACTTCTGCGCTGTCTGTTCCACGACCTACCAAACGATCTTGCAATTCATCCAAATCTGGTGGTGTCAGGAAGATAAAGACAGCATCTGGAACCTTTTTCTTGACCTGAAGAGCACCTTGAACCTCAATTTCAAGGAAAACATCGATTCCCTTGTCCAAGGTTTCGTTGACATAGGTCAGAGGAGTCCCATAGTAGTTGCCGACATATTCTGCGTATTCCAACATCTGTCCTTGACGAATCAGCTCTTCAAACTCTTCACGAGTACGGAAGAAATAGTCAACACCGTCCACTTCTCCAGGACGTTGTGCGCGTGTCGTCATCGATACAGAGTATTGAAATTGGTTTTCAGAACTCTCAAAAATCTCTCTTCTAACCGTTCCTTTTCCAACCCCTGAAGGACCAGAAAAAACGATTAGTAAGCCTCGGTCTGCCATTGTGTCTCCTTTTAGTCAGTCTGTGAAAATAAAATAAAATTCCCCTTCAGATAGTAGCAGTTTGCGCAAACTATCCTTCTACAGCCTTTCTATCTAGTGTAACAAAAAAGCAGTAATTTTTCAACTGCTCTTTCTTATTTATTTAGCATAATCTACTGCACGTAGCTCGCGAATCACGGTTACCTTGATATTTCCTGGGTAATCGAGATTATTTTCAATTTTCTCACGAACTTTGTGAGCCAAGATTGTGACTTTGTCGTCCTTGATTTGTCCTGGATTGACCATGATACGGATCTCACGTCCTGCTTGAAGGGCAAAGCTAGTTTGCACTCCCTCAAAGCCGTTAGCAATTTCTTCCAAATCATGAAGACGCTTGATGTAGCTTTCAAGAGACTCACTACGAGCACCTGGACGGGCTGCGCTCAAGGCATCTGCCGCAGCGACGATAACTGCGATCACGCTTTCAGCTTCGACATCACCGTGGTGACTAGCAATCGTATTGACCACAACTGGATGTTCCTTGTACTTACGTGCCAATTCCATACCGATTTCAACGTGGCTTCCTTCAACCTCGCGGTCAATGGCTTTCCCGATATCGTGAAGGAATCCAGCACGACGGGCAAGAGCCGCATTTTCACCAAGTTCGCTGGCCATAATACCAGCCAGCTTAGCAACTTCAATCGAATGGCGCAAGACATTTTGTCCATATGAAGTACGGAACTGCAAACGTCCCATAATCTTCATCAAGTCTGGATGAAGGTTTGGCGCACCAATCTCATAGGCAGCGGCCTCACCGTATTCACGGATTTTATTGTCGATCTCTTGACGGTTTTTCTCAACCAACTCTTCGATACGAGCTGGGTGGATACGACCATCTTTGAGCAACATTTCCATAGTCATACGGGCAATCTCACGACGAATCGGGTCAAATCCTGACAAGGTCACCACTTCTGGTGTATCGTCGATAATCACATCGACCCCTGTCAAACTTTCAAAGGTACGAATGTTACGACCTTCACGACCAATAATGCGTCCCTTCATAGTATCGTCTGGTAGATGAACTGTTGAGTTTGTTGACTCCGCTACATATTCACCAGCGATACGTTGCATAGCTTGAACCAGGATATCTTTGGCCATTTTATCAGAACGTTCCTTGACCTCTTGCTCAGCTTCACGAATACGGCTAGCAATCTCCTTGGTCAAGTTTTCCTCTGTCTGTGCCAAGATAATATCTCGTGCTTCTGCCTGAGACAGGGCACCAATACGCTCTAACTCTGCTTCTTTTTGTCTTTCGACTTCCTCTAATTGCTCTTCACGCGCATCAAGGTTTTTCGCTCTATCAGAAATACTTTGTTCTTTTTGTTCAAGTGTTTGTTCTTTACTCGTCAAATTGTCGTCCTTACGGTCGAGGCTAGTAGCTCTCTCTGTCAAACGACTTTCGATTTGTTTGAGTTCTTGACGTTCTGATTTGAATTCAGCGTCCACTTCTTCACGGTATTTTCTGGCTTCTTCTTTGGCCTCCAATAGTGCTTCTTTTTTAAGAGACTTGCTTTCACGTTTGGCTTCATTAACAAGTAAATCGGCTTCACGTTCAGCTTGTCCACGTAAATTAGTTGCTTCTTGTTCAGCATTTAAAAGCATCAACTCTGCAGCTTCCTGAGATGATTTCATCTTAGCTGAGATGCTGACATATCCAATGACTAAACCAATGATGACGGCAAAAACAGCAATCGCAAGCGACATGATTTCCATGTTTTTACCTCATTTTATTGTTATTCCGAATGACATACATTCTTTTACATTCTACCATAAAAAAGTGATTTTCACAAACCTAAAATAGAATATGTTTTGAGGAAATTGGAATACATTTGCTAAAATAAACTTGTTGTTTGGAAATAGTAGTTTAGTAGAGACTTAAGAAAAAGCCTACTTCGCAGTAGACTTAGTAATGATCTTTGAAGGACAAAAAAGCCACGCTATCTCCATCCATCATATAAATCAAGCGATTTTCTGCGTCGATACGACGTGACCAGGCTCCTTGGTAATCATATTTGAGCGGCTCTGGTTTTCCTATTCCTGTAAATGGATCACATTGAATATCCTTGATTAGTTTATTGACTCTTTTTAGTGTTTTCTTATCCTGAGTTTGCCAGTAGCAATAATCTGCCCACGCATCTTCTGTAAACTTGAGTAGCATTCATCACTCCTCAATCACATGGACCTGAGTGCTCCCAGCACGAACTTGAGCCATTCCTCGCAAAACCTTGTCAGAAAGTTCCTTGTTTTGAGCGATTCTCAGGGTTTCTTGAATACTATCCCACTCGCTCTTTGAAAGAACTACAATGTCCTCGTTTGGATTTTTATTGACCACCGTCAAAGGCTCAAATTCATCATTTACCTTTTTCATGTAGTCTTTTAAATGATTTCGGAATGTTGAGTAAAGAACTGCTTCCATAACCATACCTCGTTTTACCTCTTTTCCACTATTATACACGAAAAGAAAGAAATTGTCAGAAACTTGTACAAAATTTTCTTTTCTATCTATTTATACTCAATGAAAATCAAAGAGCAAACTAGGAAACTAGCCGCAGGCTGTACTTGAGTACGGCAAGGCGACGTTGACGTGGTTTGAAGAGATTTTCGAAGAGTATTATTCGTAAAAAATCTCAAAAAGCTCATCTTTCAGTAGACTTAGTTCTTTTCTATTCTAATCGGCACTCTTCCAAAATTCTGCTCTGCTATACTTGGATTCCCCAGTTGGTAAATCTGGTCTGCCTTTTGAGTCATGACATCCCAAGGTTCTTTACCAATTCGGCTGACTAGATTGACCCGCCCTTTCATAGACTTGAGATGCTGCCTGCCTTTTTCGGTAAATCCCAGGACATGAATGCCTTCTGGCAAGTCACTTTCTCTAGCCTGTACCAGGATATAGGTCAAGAGGCGTCTGACACGCGCCTTAGTGTAACGTTTGGTCGCAACCGCTTCAACCAATTCGTCAACAGACTGAGCCGTTTTGATAGTATCTTTGATGCGCACTGCCATTTCTTGATTGACCTGATAGATAGTGGTTAGGTCTGGATTGGACAAAATCTGATAGCGAAGCAAGGGAAAATAGTCATCCCAGCTCACCTTACTGGCCTGCTCAAAAAGGGTAACAGAAGGCATAAAGCGTTCTAGGAAATCTTGGTCCTTCTGGTGTTGACGAAGGGCTGTCGCCGAGGCAAAGTCCACATCCTTGTCCACAGAATGGTAATCCGCCCCCTGACGCTGAATTGGCTCAAGCTTGATGTTTCGTCCTGCAACTGCCTTGACATAGGCCAGAGCAAGGACATGATTGGGCGTATTTCCTGAAAAATCAAGACCTGCAAATTCCTTCCACATGGCCTGAGTTTTCTGAGGATAAGAGAGGGAATCAGGCAGATTTTCCACAAATTTCTCCATCTCAGCACCTTTCTCTGTGTATAAGTCAGCGATTTTCTGATAATCTCGAACTTCCTCTGTCCCAAAAACTAGACTATCAATGCCCAAGCGAGCCAAGATATCCACAGCTCCTTGGCCAAAGAAATCAGCTGCCTGAACACTGACTAAAAAGGGCAATTCCACTACCAAATCCGCTCCGTTTTCCAACGCCATTTGGGCCCGTGTCCACTTGTCAACGATAGCAGGCTCTCCACGCTGCATGAAATTCCCTGACATAGCAACGATTTTCAGCCCCTCTGCCTGTTCAAGCAGGTATTTGTGGCCATTATGAAAAGGATTGAACTCCGCTATAATGCCTGTGATGGTCATGATAATCTCCTACTTCTGCGCCACAAAAAACCAACGGGTACTAGTTTCTGTAGGCTCTTTGTCCTCAAAGTCTGCATAAAGTTTGAAGAATTTGAAACCAGCCTGTTCCAGCAAAATATCATAGGTCAAGACCTCATAGGTCCGCTCCTCATGCACTTCATCGTGGCGACTAAAGGAACCGTCCGCCTCCTTGATAAAGAAAGTCAGCTCATGAACGATGGAGTGAGGTGCTGCATCCTCATAAGTATCCCAGAGCATGGCGAAATCTTCCGCATTTTCATGATAGGAATAGCCTGGAAAAACTTCATCTGTCTGGTAGATCGAATGCACATCAAAGATGAAAACTCCATCTTCATTAAGAGCATTATAGACTTCCTTAAAGACGTCCCCTACTTCCACCTCATCCGGCATGTAGCAGATTGAGTCCGAGTAACACGTGACAAAATCATATTGACCTGCCTTTGACAAATCAAGCATATTGCCTTCCATAAAATCAATCTTTTGCTTGGCTGAAGTCGCTCTCTTTTCAGCAATCTTCAACATATCCCCACTCAAGTCAAGTCCAGTCACATCAAAACCAGCCTGAGAGAAGCGCACAGATTGAATTCCTGTCCCACAAGCCAGTTCCAAGAGTTTCTTTCTCTCCTTGGTCTTAGGCAAATGACGCAGAGAAAAATCCGTCCATTTATCATATAAACTATCGTCCATGACCGCATCATAGACCGCCGCAAATGTTTCATATGTCGCCATAAAACATGATACAAAGAGCCTTAAAAGCAAATAGTACATAGGAAACTTTCTTCCCTATCGTCAGATACAAAGAAAGTTACTCTTTTTCCCTAAGCTTTTAGCTCGTGTTCAGTTTCAACATCAACCAAACACGAGGCTCTTTACCTTTCTATCAATTTTCTTCTAAAATAAGCAAAGAAACCCAGTTGACTGCAACTGAGTTCATCTCCTATGCTAAGGCTTCTGAGAGATCTACTGAATCCGCCTCATGCCATAGTTTTTCTAGGTTATAGTGGGCACGCATTTCTTCTGAAAAGACATGCACTACGATAGCACCTAGATCCAGCAAGACCCAGCCTCCAGCTGCATCGCCTTCGACATGGCTACCTTTAAAACCTGCTTGGGCTACTTTTTCACGGATATTGTCAGCGATAGCATCCAACTGACGGCTATTCATTGAACTAGTGATAACAAAGTAGTCAGTCACGCTGGTCAAATCTTGTACGTCAAGTGCGAGGATATCCTCCGCACGTTTCTCATCAGCCGCTTTCACGACTAGTTCTAGTAATTCTTTTTCGTTCATTTAGTCCTCTTTTTAAAAAATATGTTTGTAATCTAGGACATCTGCAAAGCGCTCCTCCCAAATGTCCTCATAAAATTCATTTATCGTTTCTGCTGGAATGTCATCCCCATCAAACGTTGTGCAAGTTCCTTCTGGAATAATAAGCTGATAGCCATATTCAAAGGCAACCTTGACAGAGGTATCCACACAATATTCTGTCTGCATACCACATAAAACTAACTTTTCAATCCCCTGTTTATCCAAGTATTCTTTTAAGCCAGTTTCTTTGAAAATACTGTTATACTTCTTCTGAAAGACCTTTTCATCAGGTTTTCGATTTAAAAGCGCAGATAACTGCCAATCTTCTGATGTTTGAGCTTCAGAGTTCTCAATATGTTGAACATAAATAATTTCGATATTCTTGCTTCTAGCCTGGTTTTGTAAATAAGAAATTTTTTCCAATAGACTATTTGTCTGAAAACCGGTTTCCACTAAAATATTCTGAACATCAATGATTATAAAAGACGTCTTCATTTAGTCCTCTTTCAAATAGTGCACAAAGGCGTTATAGGTTTCAAGGGTTTGGGGATAGATAGGGAATCCCTGATGAGCTAGATGCTCCACGGTACGAGCTGTTTCGTAGGCCACCGCCTTATTAAGCGATAGACTTGCAATCTCACGTGCTACATCCACTCCTGGAAAGGCACGATTGTGCTCTATGTAGTCTGCTACATAGATGACCTTGTCTAAGTCTGTCATCTGACCAGACCCGACTGTATGAATTTCAATGGCTCGTAGAATTTCAGAATCATGCAAATTCAAATCTTCCTGAATCTTGTAGATGCCAACCATACCATGCCAGACATTATTGCCCCAGTTTTTGAGGTCAGGGTCTAGCTGATAACGATCAATCAAATTCAGAAATTCCTGATCTGACAACTTTTTAGCATAGTCATGAAGAAGGCCTGCTAGACCAGCTTTCTCAGTATCCACACCGAATCGCTGGGCTAGTTCTATGGCTGCACGCTCCACACCCAAGCAATGGGTTAAGCGTTTTTCGGGTAGAAGCTCTGCCATTTTTTCCAACAAAGCCTCGCGAGAGCAGTTGATATAGTCTTGATAGGCCATCAGTAGAGCCCCTCCTTCTCGATGTAGTCCAGCACAGGCTGAGGTAGGAGAAAGTTGGGTTTCCGACCTTGAGCAATGAAGTCACGCACCATGCTGGATGAGATATCCATGAGAGGCACATCCACCCAGATAACTGGATAGGAAGTTCCAGCCTTGTAGCGCGGGCGCTGAACTCCCACAAACTGGACCATGTCAACCAGCTCATCAATTCGATACCACTTAGGCAGATAGTCCACCATGTCGGCACCGATGATAAAGTAATAATCCGTATCTGGATTCTTCTCAGTTAGAAGCTTCATGGTGTCGTAGGTATAGGAAATGCCCTTGCGCTCCAACTCAATAGTTTCAATGTCCAGACCTTCAATCTCCTCAATCGCCAACTCAAGCATCTTGAGACGATGGTGTTCAGGGATTGTTTCCTTTTTATCTACATGAGGAGGTTGGTATTCAGGCATGAGCAGAACTTGATCCAGTCCCAACTGTTGCCGTACTTGATCCGAAACGATGAGATGGGCATTATGAACAGGGTTAAAATTCCCCCCTAAAATCCCAACTTGTTTGCGTTTTTTCTCCTTGATTTCTGGCTCCAACTTTACCTTGGTAAAGGGAGTCAATAATTCGATTGCCATAGGCTAGTCTCCTTTATTTCTCTGTAAAAACAGTTGTTTGGAGTTTCAGTCTTAGATTTCTTTGACTTTCTTAGAAATCTTGCGATTTTCTTTCTTGCTAGATTGTTTATACAAAATCAAGATGCGTCCTATTTTTTGGACTGTGTCCACACCGATTTCTTCTTCCAAGATTTCAGCTACTTCGTGGATATTTTCATCTGTATTTTGCAAGAGCGTTACTTTAATCAATTCGCGGGCGTCAAGAGCCTGACGGACACTGGTTTTGATTTGGTCGTTGAGTCCATTTTTCCCGATTTGGATGATGGGTTTGAGGGTGTGTGCCTGACTATTGAGGAAGGCACGTTGTTTTGATGTTAATGACATAATTTTCTTCCTTGTTTTTTGATAGTTATTTTAGGTGGTGATGGACGGTCGGAACTAATTTTCCAAAGATTTCATCTTTGAAAAATGGATTTCCTGACCTCACAATTGAGCCTTGGTCTCAATTGTGCCCCTTGCCAATCGATAGATTGGCAAAACACCACAGCAATAACTATCTTTTTATGAGCTCACTTTGTTCGCTCAGTGATTTCATTTTAAATAATTGCTTTTCGTGTGACAACGGCGACGCCTTCTGGTGCCCAGACGGCGACTTTGGCGGTGCCTGTTACGCGGATCCAGCCGAGTCCAGAGATGACTAGGTCTGTCTTTTCCTTGATGGTAAAGACATGTTGGACTAGTTTTGGAAAATCTTCTTTTTCCTTACTATTTGGTGGTGTCAGAAGGGTTCCGACGTGCTTATCGTAAAAGGCACTAGCGCCTTCTAACTTGGTACGGTGGAGTTTGAGTTCATTGTCAAAGAAGGCTGTGAAACCTTGCTTCTCACCCGCAATGAAGTCAAAGCGTCCTAGACCGCCTAGAAACAGGGTTTGTTCAGGATTGAGCTGATAGGTCTTAGGCTTGATTTCCTTTTTAGGGCTGACATACTTGAGGTTTTTGGCCGTCAAGTAGTGAGCCATCTGGTGACGGTGGATGATTCCCGGCGTATCGTAGATATAAGATCCGTCGTCAAGCGGAATCTCGATTTTGTCCAAGGTTGTCCCTGGGAAGCGCGAAGTCGTGATGACATTCTGATCACCCGTGATTTCTTGGATAATGGCATTGATAAGGGTTGATTTTCCAACGTTGGTTACCCCAACGACATAAACATCGCGTCCCTTACGGTAATGCTCGATTTTGTCAATGACTTCCTTAATGGCATGTTTGTTTTGTGCTGAAGTTAGGACGACATCAACTGGACGAAGACCTTCTTCGTGGGCACGTTCCATAAGCCACTGGCTAATCTTGCCTGGTTTAACAGACTTGGGCAAGATATCTTTTTTATTTCCAACCAGGAGGACATCATTGCCCGAGACAAAACGTGGCAAGCCTGGGATGACAGAGCCATTAAAGTCAAAGATATCAATGACATTGACCACTAAGGCATCACTGTCTCCCACCTCGTGCAAGAGCTTGAGGAAATCATCGTCCGTCAACTGGACATCCGTGATTTCATTGTAGTGGCGAAGACGGAAACAACGTTGGCAATAGACTTCGCCAGTCTCCAAACCTTTTTCGAGTGCCGACTGGGGGGTAAATCCAAGACCAGCCTTGTCTGTCGTCTGAATGGTTGCTCCACAACCAATACAGAGAATTTCTTCCATAGTTAAATTCCTTTTTTATATGTAATCGGTCCGTACGTTTCAGTGATTTTTCGCATCACACGACGCTCACGAGCTCGGTTAATCTGCGTTTTAATCGAATCATGTTGGATCAAGGGCTTAACCAAGATTGAGCGAATGCCTGCACGGTGGGCTGCTCGTATATCTGTCATGAGCTGGTCGCCAACCATGACCACTTCGCTTTTCTCATAGTGAAATTCCTTCATGGCACGGTCAATCCCAAATGTGAAGGGCTTCAAGGCCCAGTAAACGTAATCAATCCCAAGCTTCTCAACTGCTCGTTGGACGCGTTTCTTGGTGTTATTTGAAACCACGATGATGCGAATGCCCGCGTCCCGAAGGTCATGTAGCCATTGCTTCATCTCTGGCGTCCCGTCAGGATTGTTCCAAGCAATGAGAGTATTGTCCAAATCGACCAAAACAGCCTTGATTCCCTGCGCCTGCAGGCTTGGGACTGTCAGATCATAAACTGCTTCCACAGCAAAATCTGGCATATAATTTTCAATCGCCATTCTGGCTCCTTTTCTTAACTTTTTTTCGCAATTTTCCTTAATAACAATGATAGGACAATCCACAAACCTGCACTAGCCAAACTGATGTAGAACCAAGCATGGGGCTCATCTGTTAAAGGTAGCGGAACATTCATTCCGAAAAAGCCTGTCACGACTGCCAGAACGGCTAGCAAGACTGAAATGATGGTCAATGTTGTCAAATTATCATTCAGATTATTGTTTAGAATGTTGTTGTAAGATGCTGATAGTTGTTGGAGAACTTGAGAAATCAAGTCTGTCATGGACACTAGCTGATGAGCCTCAATCATGGCATCCTCAAACTGTTCTCTCTCAATTTCGTTAAAACTACGATAAAGAGCATGCCCTTGGATATGCTCCAGCAACATGCGATTTTGCTTGGCAGCCGCAGTAAGATAAACCATACCAGTCTCCAAGTCAGATAGGGCAAAGAGATTTTTCTTGGTCGTCCGCTGGCGCAAGAGGCCATTAACCTCGTCCTTACTCTTGTCCATCTGCTCAATGACAGGATAGTAGGCATTGCTGATGATTTCCAGACTGGCAAAGAGAAACTTGTAAATCGAAAGCGTGTCATGACTCTCCAGATAACGGGTCATCTGTTCAATGACATAGGCGTTCTTGGTATTACTAATGGTAATCAGGCGGCGATATTCCACGATAAAGGTCATGGGAAAGGCTTCGTAGTATGCCTTATCCTTTTTCAAGTTCAAGACATTGTAGATAAAGGTCACAGTCCCATTTTCACGGTGATAATCCATGTGAGCGCGTTCATTTCTATCCAGTGCGTATTCAATGGTTTCCTTGTCCAAACCGTAGATTTCAGAAAGGTCCTCTAGTTTTTTCAACTTGTCCAAATCTAGGTTAATCCAGGTACAACCATTACCCAACTGTTTTTCTAAAAACATCTTCTCTCCTTTACCAAACTCTTTCTATTGTACCATAAATCCGCTAAAATTTCAGGCCTGGTCTGTACGAGAGAAATTGCTGACAACGGTGATATTCCGATTGGGAACGAAGTGCAGAACCTGGTCTTCTCCTCTGAGTT
>OBUY01000015.1_pt1 | contig 127826 bp, 112 predicted proteins | sample 1475781 | NCBI WGS metagenome assembly OBUY01 (sample SAMEA2579912, study PRJEB22360) | human gut metagenome | biome: human gut; feature: human-associated habitat; material: faeces | place: Denmark | collected 2008/2010 | reverse complement strand
TCTCTAGTATCAAAGCAACCGACTATTTCTTCGCACGCATGCTCGGACTCTTCGGAGTGATCTTTACCCATATTTTTGTCTATGTCATTGGGCTAGTAGCTGTTTGGATCTTTAGAGCAGATATCCCAGTTGTCAAGGATTTTCTCGCTCCAAACTCTCCTATAACCCAACACCTAGCAGAAGCGATCTCGCTTAATACCGTCTTCTTCATTATCCTTGGGATCTTTATGTATGTGGTGCTCTCTGCCTTCTTAGGCTCTACAGTTGCACGACCAGAAGATTCAGGAAAAGCGATTTCACCACTGATGATGTTAGTTATCTTTAGCTTCCTTGGGGTAACCACCTTGGGAAGTGCCGGTGACGTCTTCTTATTGAAGATTGGTTCCTACATTCCTTTCTTCTCAACCTTCTTCATGCCTTTCCGTACCATTAATGGCTATGCGACTGGTCTTGAAGCTTGGGGGTCATTGGGAATTGCGGTTCTCTTTACCATCGTGGGAACAGTGCTCATTGCCCGTATCTATGCGAGCCTGATCCTTCAGACCGATGACCTCGGACCATGGAAGACCATTAAACGTGCTCTTAGCTATCGCTAATCAAACAAGCTCTCAGTTACAGATGAGGGCTTGTTTGATTCCCAATTGATTTTTGAAACCCTTTTCACTACAATAGAGATACAGAAAAGGAGGCAGAGATGAAGTATATTGATTTTGCTGAAAATGAGCGTTTATCAACCATTGTCCTTGGGATGATGCGGATTAGTGAGATGAGTGAAGATGAGGTGGAGGCCTTGGTGGAGGCAGCCTTGTCGATTGGGATCAACACTTTTGATCTGGCGGATATCTATGGCGATGGTCAGTGTGAGGTTCTGCTGGGTAAGGTTCTCAAGCGTCGTCCGGATCTTCGGGACCAGATGTGGCTCCAGTCTAAGTGTGGCATTCGCAAAGACGGTTTTACCTATTTTGATTTTTCGAAGGACTATATTTTGGATTCCGTCGATGGCATCCTCGAGCGTCTGCAGATCGAGCGCTTAGATAGTCTCCTTCTTCACCGACCAGATGCCCTCATGGAGCCGGAAGAAGTGGCGGCAGCTTTTGATCACTTGGAGCAAGCGGGCAAGGTCCGTTATTTTGGGGTGTCCAATCAAAATCCTATGATGGTAGAATTGCTCAAAACGGCTGTCAAACAACCTCTCAAGGTCAACCAGTTGCAGTTGAGTGCTGCCTTTACACCGAGCTTTGATGCTGGTTTTCATGTCAATATGGAAGGGCCAAAAGCAGCTGTGCGAGATGGCAGTGTTTTTGAGTATTGTCGCTTAAACGATACGGTGATTCAGGCCTGGTCTGTCCTCCAGCATGGCTATTTCAAGGGAAATTTTGTCGGCAATGAAGAGTTTGCGGACCTCAATCACGTCCTCAATGACTTGGCGAAAAAATACCAAGTCACACCGACAGCCATCGCCCTTGCTTGGGTCCTTCGTTATCCAGGTAAGATGCAGGCGGTCATCGGAACAACCAAGCCACAGCATGTCCTTGAAGCAGCGAAAGCAGCAGAAGTCACTTTGACGCGCAAGGAATGGTACCAAATCTACCTGGCTGCAGGAAATGATTTGCCTTAGAATCTTGTTAGTAGACCAGCCCTCACTTGTATCAGTGGGCTGGTCTTTTGTTTTATACTTTACGAATTTTTCTTGACAACTCTTACTTTGTTATGGTATTCTTTATGCAACGTATGTTGCGCAACAATCGTTGCGCGAAAGGAGTCTTATGCCACCAAAGGTTAAATTTAGTAAAGAAGCTATGATTGGGACAGCTTTACAATTGGTGAGAGAAGAGGGCATGGCTAGTTTGACGGCTCGAGCATTAGCGGAGAAACTGGGAGCCACGCCAAGGGTCATTTTTGGGCAATTTGCAAATATGGCTGAGTTACAAGCAGAGGTTATTGTTGCTGCGGAAATGGTAGTGGTGGGGTATATTCGCAAGGCCTTAGAAGATGAGAAGCCTTTTCGATCTGTCGGGGTTGCTTATATCCTGTTTGCCTCAAAAGAGCCCCAACTCTTTCAGTTGCTTTTCCAAAATCCTAGCAAAGATCCGATTCGTCGCTTTCAAGATTTTCTTCCCATGAAGGATCATAGCTACCAATTGGTTCTGGATTCGATTGTCGCAGACTATCCATTGACGTTAGAGGAGGCTAGTCGCTTGTACCAGCATTTATTTATCTACTCACACGGGATGGCCTCTATGGTTGCTTCTGGTATTTATCAGTTCAGCATGGAAGAAGTGATTGGACTACTGACAGAGGTTTGTCAATCTCTCATCAAAGAAATGGTAGGAAAGAAATGATTCAACTAGAAAATGTTCACAAAAGTTATGGCCAAACAAAGGTTTTAAAAGGGATTGATTTGCAGATTCAAGACCAGGATGATGTGGTTATCCTAGGCCCTTCTGGATCAGGAAAGTCCACTCTCTTAAACGTATTATCAGGATTAGAAAAGGTAGACGAGGGGCATATCCTCATTCAAGGGCAGGATTTGTCTCAACTCACGGATGCTCAATTGACAGCTTTCAGACGTGAGAAGATTGCCTTTATTTTTCAGCAGTATTATTTATTACCGAATCTCACGGTCAGACAGAATGTTAAGATGGGAGCTGATCTGGCAAGCAATCATGATTTTTTGCAGATCATCGAGGATTTGGGGCTTGGCGATAAGCTGGACAAGTATCCAAGTGAATTGTCTGGTGGGGAACAGCAGAGAGTGTCCATTGCCCGTGCCCTGGCCAAAAAGCCAGATATCCTCTTTTTAGATGAGCCGACGGGGGCCCTGGACGAAGAAACAGGGCGCAAGATTCTGGACTATATCTGGAAGTTGAAGGAAAAGTTGGGCTTTACTTTAATTATGGTGACGCACAACCAAAATATTGCGGATATGGCCAGAACCATCATTCGCGTCAATAGTGGCAAGATTACCCAAGTTGTGATCAACGATCAGCCTCAGACTGCCTATGAGATTGGATGGTAAGCCATGTTTTCAGTAAAAGATATTCGAAAATTAGTTGTCGTCAGTATCATTGGGGCTTGTGCGGTCTTTGTGGCCAATCTCTTCTTGAATTTTTATCTTGATATCGAGCAGTTGGAGATTTCTAAAACCAATCCGATGATTCAGACCTACTATGATGCCCAGGTTTCGCTATCTTGGATGGTGGCCATGGTCAGTGGGGTTGTCTTGTCTTTGACGTCGATCCTTCTCATGTGTTTTTATATCAAACAATTTGTCGATGACCACAAGGAACAATTAGGGATTTTAAAGGCTTTAGGCTATAGCAATGGCCAGTTGGCGAAACGATTTTGGGCTTTTGGACTCAGTTTTGGAGTTGGGGCTCTTCTTGGCTATTTCGCTTCTTTTCTTATGATGGGACATTTTTATGACTTTCGAAATGAGAAGGGAATTCTGCCAGAAATTACCATTCATTTTCACTGGCAGCTCTTGGTCGCTTTGGTGATCCTGCCAACGACCTTCTTTATGGTTCTCGCGATTGGCTATGCTAGAAGACAATTACAAACGCCGGCCCTTCGCTTATTGAAAAAATCTCCAAGTCCAATCAAGGTCAAAAGGAGAAAAAGGGCTCCTAAGAAAGAGAAATCCTTCCTAAAAGAGCTGTCTTCGTCGCTGATTTGGGGGAGAAAATCGATCTTGTTTTTTGTGGTCTTTGGCTCCATGTGTTTCGCGGCCATGGTTCAATTGTCTTTTGGCCTAAGGGACTATACAGATGACATCATCCAAACCATGATGATTATGATTGGCCTGATCCTTTCTTTCTCGATTCTCTTTTTGTCATTGGGGATTGTGGTTTCAGAAAGTCGCGAAACCTTGGCTCTTATGAAGGCTTTTGGCTACACCGATCGTGAATGCCAAAGTCATATTCTCGCTCCTTATCGTTTCTGGGCTTATCTAGGATTTGCTCTTGGCACGGCTTATCAATATGGCATCATGGAAATCTTGATTGGTGTGATTAAAGACACGGTACCTGACAAGATTGAGCACAACTTTGACTGGAATGTGTGCTTTTGGACTTTGCTAGGTTTTGTGGTGGTTTATGAAAGCCTCTTTTATCTCTCCAACAGAAAACTCCAAAAACAAACCATCAAAGAAGTACTCTTAGCAGAATGATTTCGTTATAATCAATCATAAAGAGTCTATTATTCTAAGGATCAAAAGATAATATTATGAAAAATTGACCTCTTAAAGAGGTCTTTTTATCTTATGCAAACGCTACATAAGAGACTAAATCCACTATCACAAGATTATGACCAATCACAATCTTGTGATAGTTTACATCTTATTAACATTGTCCCAGAATTCTTGCATTCTCTATTGTAAAAGCGTAAGATAGACACTGTTTTAATTTTAAAGGATTGGAACACGTCTTGAGGCCATTCTCACAGGTCTAAAGGACGGAGTGAATTTTTTTATGAAAGAGGAGAATCAAAATGTCAGATAAACAAATGAAAACCCTTGGTTGGGTAGCAACCTTTATGTCAGTAATGATGTACGTATCTTACGTACCACAAATCATGGACAATTTGTCTGGTCATAAAGGAAACTTTATCCAACCTTTGGTAGCGGCTATCAACTGTAGCCTTTGGGTTTACTATGGTCTCTTTAAAAAAGAACGTGACCTTCCCCTTGCTGCTGCAAATGCGCCAGGCATCGTCTTTGGTTTAATTACAGCATTGACAGCATTGTTCTAAAATAGAGCGTAATTTCTTTTTATACTATTTTTCTTAACGCAGAAAACGAGAGCAGAACTTGCGACAGTCAGAGATTGTCGTTCGGTTTTACTCTCATTTTTTGTTTAGTTATTAAGAAGAAACTTGATAGCTTCTTCCATTTTTAGTGGATCAGTTTTGGAAGAAAAGCGTTCGATGACTTGTCCTTCACGGTTAATTAGAAACTTGGCAAAGTTCCATTCAATTCTAGCTCCAAGTGGTCCAGATTTTTCTTTTTTAAGCCACTCAAAAAGTGGCTCTGCTTCCTTACCATTGACCTTGATTTTGGCAAAACGGGGAAAAGTCGTCTGGTAATTGAGGGTGCAAAAGCTATAGATTTCTTCAGCACTACCAGGTGCCTGCCCCATAAACTGATTACAAGGAAAATCAAGAATCTCGAATCCTTGGTCTTTGTATTTGTCATAAAGTTCCTGCAAGCCCTGATATTGTGGCGTCAAACCACATCCTGTTGCTGTATTGACGATTAAAACGACCTTTCCCTTATAGTCCTGGAGAGACATGGGTTGGTCAGCTTGATCTGAAACTGTAAAATCGTATAAGTTAGTCATAATTAGTCTCCTTTGCTTTATTTGAGACTATTATAGCAAAGTTAGTCAGAGAAGTGATTTTTCAGTAAGAATTGAATGTTTATGATGCTTGTGATAGTAATTATTTATCTTGACGTTAAGAATTACTTATAACCAACAGGGATGATACTATATAGTGCTAGATAGCTTGATAATAGATAACTATTGGCTTTAGTGGGATTTTGATACTTTAATCATAAATTATATTTATGGCAGAGGATAAAATTTCTTTATTTTTCTGATGGGTAAATGTCTGCTAAGATAATGACATTCACAGTTGAAGTCACTAAGAGTTAGATACTTTTAGGTATGTGAGTTGAACTGTCGATATTTGGATATAAAGAAAAGGAGATTTTTATGTCAGAAAAAAGAGAATTAGTTTTGAAAGCATTTCGTGGAGAAAGTGTTGATCGTGTGCCTGTGGGATTTTGGCACCATTTTACCACTGAGGATGAGTGGCTTCACGGTTTTGAAAATCCAGAAATTATTGAGAAGAATAAATCTGGTCATAAAAAATTTATTGCAGAAGTCAAGCCTGACTTTGTTAAATTGATGAGTGATGGTTTTTTTGCTTATCCTCAGCCATCTTTTAAAGATTTTAAATCAATCAGTGGTTTAACATCGATTGAACCGTTGGGCGCTAATCATCCTTGGATTTCTGCGCAAGTTGAACTTGTAAAAAGTCTGATTGCTGATTTTCCTGAAGATATTGTTGCAATTTACAATATCTTTGCGCCAGTAACTTATTTTAAGTGGTTAGTAGGAAATGTTTCAGGTGGTGATGATAATATTGCAGATTACATTTCGGAGGACCGTGATGCTTTGAAGCATGTTTTAGATGTCATTGGACAGGATATTGCTAGTCTTAGTCAACGAGTGATTAAGGAAGCAGGAGCAGATGGCATTTACCTCAGTGTTCAAAGTATTCAAGATAATCGTGTTACTGCTGATACGTATAGGGATTTTATTGCTCCAAGCGAATTAAGTGTATTGAAAGCTGCTGATGAAGCTGGTGGTCATAACATTCTACATATTTGTGGCTATGAAGGGGCACGAAATGATATCAAGCTCTTTAAAGACTATCCTGCTCAAGTGATTAATTGGGCCGTTGGTCCTGAAGGAATCAGTCTGGCAGAAGGTCGTAATATTTTTGGTGGCCGGACAGTTCTCGGCGGTTTTGAAAATGGGAAAGATGGTCTCTTATACAATGGAAGTAAAGAGGCTATTCAAGAAAAGGTTAAAGAGATTATTGCTGATACAGGAACCCACGGTTTAATCATTGGTGCTGACTGTACGGTTCCAAGTGATATTAACCACGAACGTATTGAATGGGTGCGTGAAGCAACGGTTCTATAAGAAAAGGGAGAGATTGATATGAGTAAAAAGACTTGGATAATTGGTGGAGTGGTTGTTGTAGCACTTATTGGTGCAACAGTTATTGGACGTAGTTTAACGGGAGATAAGAAAGCAAAAACTGATTCAGGAAAGGTGACAACTCTAAAAGTTGCTCATACTCAAAACTATGTCCCTTATGATTTTGTGGACAAAGATGGTAAATCTGATGGCTATGAGGTAGCTGTGTTGAAGGAAATTGATAAAAAGCTTCCACAATATAAGTTTGAATATACAGGAACAAGTGATGATGACCTCTTAATTGGTCTGGAGTCAGGTAAATATGATATTGGTACTAAGGGTGCTTGGTACACAGATGAGCGAGCTAAAAAGTTCATCATACCTAAAGATCCAATCGGAGCAAGTGTTATTGGATTTACAATTCGTAAGGAAGATAAAGATAAATATAAAAATATCTCAGATTTTGCCAAACAAAAGGGAAAATTGGTACCAATCTCTCCACAAAATGCACAGTGGAATGTTATCAAGGACTACAACGATAAGCATAAAGATCAACCAATTGAGTTGACATCTGCAGAATCTTTCCAAGTTTCAGATGCCTATGCATGGGTCTTGGAAAATCGTTATGATGCTTATTTTGATATTAAATTGTCTTTTGAAAAAGCTGTGACAGATAAAGATGGTGCTTATCATCAATATGCGAACAAGTTAACTTGGTTCCCATATAAAGGTATTCCGACTTACCCACTCTTCCATCGCGATAGTAAGAATGAAGAGTTTTCAAAAGAATATACGAAGGCAATTAAAGAGTTAAAAGAAGATGGTACGCTTGAAAAATTGTCTAAAAAATATTTTGGCGAAGATGTCTTTTCATACGTTGATAAATAATTAGATTGTGGTGTATAAACAGTAGGCTACTTTGATAAGCTTCTGAGCGAGTTTAGTTAGGAGAAAATATGGTCAATTATGACATTTCAAAAGTGATTGGAGCAATTCCAGAAATCATAAAGGGCTTACCAATGACATTGTTAGTTCTCTTATTAACGACTATACTAGGGTCGTTGTTAGGAGGCTTGGTAGCGTGGGCAAGTCTTTCTAAGGATAAAGCTCTTGAAAATCTGGCTAAGGGTTATGTTTTTATCTTACGTTGTACTCCACCTATTGTATTGTTGTTCTTGGTATTCTATGGAGTTCCTGAATTTCTTAATTGGTGGTTAGGGTTGGACATAAATAACTGGTCTAAGTTAATATTTGTTTTAGTGACCATGGTTCTTCTATTTTCAGCATTAATCTCAGAAGTCTTAAAGGCCGCCTATCAAGCAATTCCCAAAGGACAATTAGAGGCCGGACTAAGTATTGGTCTGACACCAGAGCAGGCTTTCGTGAGAATCGTTGCCCCTCAAGCTTTTAAGGTAGCTTTACCAAATATTACAACAGCTATCCTTAACCTAATGCGTGATGCTGCATTGGCTTATACGATTGGATTTATTGATGTCATGGGAAAGGGAAACCTTTTGATTAGTCGTCATTTAGGAAATTATTCTTTAGAAACATATACGGCAGTGGCCCTTGTTTATTGGGGAATAGCATTAATCTTATCCCTAATTTCTAGAATGACAGAGCAACAATTGAGTATCAAAGCGAGGTAAAAAATGAATACTACTTTTATTATTGATACCTTTATTAAGGCTTTACATGGGGTTCCAGTAACACTTGGAATCATGGTTGTGGCTATTCTATTGAGTTTTCTACCTGCTCTTTTCTTAGCGTTAGGTCAAATTTATCAGGTGAGAGGTGTCAAAACATTTTCAGTTATTTATCTTGCCTTTATTCGCGCAACACCACCCATTTTGTTAATTTTATTTTTTTATAGTTTATTCCCTAGTTTACTAAACCAGTTTTTTAAAGGAATTGGAAGTCATGTAGATGTCTTCAAGGTTAATCCACTTTACTATGCCTTTATTATTTATAGTTTGATGACAACAGGAAGTTTGTCTGAAATCATTCGTTCAGCATTGCTAACGGTTGATAAGGGTCAGCTAGAAGCTGCACAAGCCATAGGTTTAACAACAAGACAAGCCTATCTGAGAATAGTTTTTCCACAAGCGCTTAAAGCTGCTCTGCCAAATTTGTGTAACTTAGTTATTAATATTGTGAAAGGGACTTCACTTGTCTTTGTTATGACAATAAAAGATATAACAGCAATTGCACGAGTTGAAGCAGCATATGGATATCAATATTTTGAATCTTATTTTGTCATCTTTATTTTATATTTAATCATTTGTGGTATTATTCAAGTTCTCTTTAACCTTGGAGAAAGAAAATTGCAATTTACATAGAGGGAGTTACTATGCTAGAAGCTAAACATATTTCAAAAAAATTTGGAGATCGTCAGGTTCTTGTTGATGTTAATCTACAAGTGAAACAGGGAGATGTGGTTGTCATATTGGGACCATCCGGTTCAGGAAAAACCACTTTCTTACGTTGTCTTAACCATTTGGAAAAAGCAGATGGAGGGCAATTAACAATTGCTGGTAAGGATTACTCTTTGGACAAATTGTCGAAAAAGGAGATTTTGGATATCCGAAAGAAAACGGCTTTTGTATTCCAACATTACAATTTATTTGCAAACAAAACTGCTATTGAGAATATACTGGAAGGTTTAGTGATTGCTAGGAAAGTACCCAAAAGTGAAGCTCAACAAATTGCTGAAGAGGCACTAAAAAAAGTTGGTCTTTTAGAGTTTAAAGATTATTATCCCTCACAACTTTCAGGAGGCCAACAACAACGTATCGGCTTAGCCAGAGCAATTGCAGTTAAACCAGAGGTTATCTTGTTGGATGAACCAACATCTGCACTTGATCCAGAGCTAGTTGGGGATGTTCTTGACGTCATGAAACAACTTGCTAATGAAGGAACAACAATGGTAGTCGTTACTCATGAGATGGGCTTTGCACGAGATGTAGCTAATCATGTTGTCTTTATGGATGGTGGCCATGTCGTCGAAGAGGGAAGCCCAAAGGATATTTTTTACAGACCAAAAGAAAAACGTACCCAACAATTCTTGGCACGTATTCTTTCTGATGCTAGTTACGATTTGGAATATATGATTTGATTCATCATTGATAAGTTATAATTAGAGTATATAATTCTTGTATAAATAAAATAGGCTGAGGTTATTTCTCAGCCTATTTTTAGTTTCCTAAATGTAATGTTAGTTTATATGGTACTTAACTCCCACCAAAAAAACCAAGACTTTCGTCTCGGTTTCAGGTTTCATCTCATCTTAAAACACCACATGTCCATCTTTATCGAAGGTATAGAGTTTACCGTCGATAAGGACAGAGCGGTTAGTGTATCTTTCACCTGTTTTAGGGTCGAAATAGTAGGTGTAATTATCAACTGTGACAAAGCGTCCTAGGACTTGTTTGCCTTCAGCGTCGAAGTAGAGGACCTTGCCGTCAACTTCTTGGAAGCCGGTCACTTTCTCACCTTTATCATTGTAATAATAGTTGTCGCCCTTATCGTAGACGATACGATTGCGGTAGGCAGGTTCACCCTTGCGGTCAGCAACCACGCCATTGTCATCAGCATTATAAGCTCTGTCCCCGATGACAAAACGTCCTGTTTCAAGGTTTCCGCTATCTCGGAAGTGGTAGTCCTTGCCGTTGATGGTTTGCCAACCTGTCAGAGCAGCTCCGTCATTGCCATAGTAGCGTGTTGGGTAGTATGGAAAACGTGGAGAACCTTCGTAGTTGTATGATTTTGAAAAGGCGTTGCGTGTCATGATACCAGTCAATTGGTCAAATTGGTAAACATTATTGTTGATTGCGACCTCAGTACCTTTAGCTTGGTGGCCATCGTCATAGAAATAGTAACTAACGCCATCAAAGGTCTTCAAGCCAGTGACCTTTTGGCCATTTTCATAGAGATAACTTGTACCGCTAGGATCCGTCTTCAATTGGTCAAAGTGGATGGCTTTTTCTTTTGTCGCATCAATACCTTTGTCATCAAAATTAAAGGTTACACCTCGATAGGTAAGGGCCTTGTTAGTTGTTGCAATGGCAACGTTTGTGGTCACTTTTTGACCATTTGGTACTGTGAAGGTCATAGGTGTTGAGTCGAAATGGTAGAGGTGTCCGTTAAGAATGTCCCATTCGTCAAAAGTTGACCATTGGGATTGGCGGACGCTACTATATTTAGACCCAATAATCTTGCCATCATACTGATAAGGACCTTCTTTGATATTACCGTCGTTATCTGTGACATAGACACCTTCAAGGTCATAAGCATTTTCACCAGTACGCTTAAACTCAGGATAGAGACCATTTGTCAAGAGTTTCCCATCTGGGCTAAAGAGTTGAGAGTTGATAACTCCTGTGTAGAGGTTTCCTTTGGGGGTGTTGTCATCAGAATAGTCGCTAGCGTAGTAACGGTTACCGTTGACTTCTAACCAGCCTGTCTTGAAGGCACCATCATTGCCAGCGTAGTAGATGTTTTCAGAGAAGTTGCCATAAGGTCCAGTTGATGTATCGTGATAAAAGGCATTACGAATGATAGCACCAGTATCTTTGTTGGCGACGTAGTAGTTATCACCTAGGTTGAAAATACCTCCTCGAACTTGTTGACCATTATCGTTAAAGTAGTAGAGGTCCTTGTTAATGGTTTGGAAACCAGTGACCTTTTTACCGTTAGCATCGTAGTAGTACCATTCTTGATCGGTACCTTTAACAAATTGGTTTCGATGTGTGGTTTGGTCAGCTTTAGTGGTCGCTACACCATTATTGTCAAAGTTATAGACCGTACCGTTTAAGGTAAGTGAACGATTAACCCACTTGTCACCTGTATTTGGGTCGAAGTAGTAGGTTTTGCCGTCAACAGTAACCAGTTGTCCCTTGGCTTGGACACCATATTCGTAGAAATATAGGTTCTGTCCGTTAATGGTTTGGAAACCAGACACGGCTTTACCATCAGCTCCGAAATAGTACCAAGCATCGTCTCTATTAACGAATTGGTTAGTTACTGGATTTCCATTGTCTTTATCGAAATAGTAGATATCGTTATTGTAGTAAATGAAGTCCCCTTTGACTTGTTGGCCACTATCATTGAAGTAATGAAGGTTACCGTCCACTGTTTGAAAACCATGAAGCGCTTTACCATCTTTGCCAAAGTAATACCAATTCCCCTGATCGTCAGAAACATAGCGATTGGTTACCATGATACCAGTCTTGGGATCAAAGTAATACTGTTGGCCATTCAGGTTTTGCACGCTTGTCTTATAGTCGGATTGGCTACGGTCTAGGAATTCGGTATCGAAACCAAATGGGGCTGAGAAACCTTTAGTTGCCTTGAAGTCCTTCATGTAATACCAATGACCAGCTTTATCCGAAACAAAGACAAAATTAGGTTGATTGCCAGTAGCATCAAAGTAGTAAAGATTGCCATTCTCAGTAACAAAGTCATCTTTGACCATCTTGCCATCTTTGTCGAAGTAGTAAAAACCAAAGTATTTATGGTTGACGTTGTCAAGAGCTTGGCGACCTGTTACACGACGACCATTATCTTTATCGAAATAGTAGCTATCACCATTAATAGTAACGATTTCGTTTTTAGCTTGTCGACCGTCTTCGTGGAAGTAGAGGTTAAAGCCATCAATGGTCTGAGCACCAGTGACGGGTTTGCCATCTTTACCAAGGTAATACCAGTTGTGGTTGTTGTCTTCGATAAACTGGTTGCGTTTGTTAGTTTCAGGCAGAACCACTGTCAGGCGTCCTTGGGCATCAGCAGTATAGGCTTGACCGTTGATATTGATAGAGGTGTTGGTTACCTTACGTCCATTGGCCCTGTCATAGTAGAAAGATTGTCCATTTTCAGTGATGATCTCGCCCTTGGCTTGCTTTCCATCCTCGTGGAAATAAAGGTCGAAATGGTCAATGTTTTGAGCACCTGTTAGATTTTTCCCATCTTTGAGGTAGTACCAGTTGCCTTCCGCATCGCTCTTGAACTGACCTCCAGAGACGACAGTAGTTTCCACAGCTTCGGGTGCTTGGCTGTTCACGTCAGTAGCTGTACTGGCTACTTCTGAAGTTGATGTCGCAGTTCTCGTTTCGCCACTGGACAAATTGTAAGAACTACTTGCTTGGTCTTCTTTAAGGCTTGGCTGTTTATCAGCCGTGACAGTGGGATTTGTATCGCTTGGTTTAGCAGTTGCTGCGTCTTCAGACTTAGTCGTAGTTGTAGTTGTCTCTGTGATGACAAAATCGGGATTCTGGTTAACACTCTCAGGTGTGTTAGCTGAGGTGACTTGATTTGCAACTTGCTCGTCGGCAGAGACAGTAGCACCAATCAATGAGGCACCAAGTGCCAAACCAGATACGGCAATGGTAACCCATTGTTTCTTCACTTTATGAAGTTTAAAATGAACTTTATTTTCCATAAAAGTTCCCCTTTTCCATTTTTATGACCTCATTCTAACATCTTTCATTAGAAGAATCAAACGCAATTGGCCTCATTTTCATAGACTTTTCTAAATATTTTAAATATTTAGAAATCTACTAAAACAGTAGAAAAATAGGCATCTAAAGCAAGGTTTTGAGCGGGTGGTTTTTGATAGGTATAGGCAACACATTAGAAAATAATTTTTACGAAATCCTAATCTTGAACATGCTTTTTAATAATAGGAGTATAAAAATACAGAAATAGGTCTATTTTTGGCCTGGAATATGGTATAATAGTGCGGTATTTCTCAAAAATTGGAGTATAAAAATGAGTATTTTTCGTAAAAAGGATGTCGGTCTCGCTCAAACCGAGATGAAACGGCATCTGACCCTCAGGGATGTCGTTCTCTTGGGAATTGGTGCCATGGTGGGAACAGGAATCTTTACGATTACTGGTACCGCAGCATCAACCTTGGCAGGTCCTGCCCTGATTATTTCGGTTTTGATTTCAGCCGTTTGTGTGGGTATGTCAGCTATTTTCTTTGCTGAGTTTGCCTCACGTTACCCATCAGCTGGCGGTGTTTATGGTTATCTCTACGCTTCTTGGGGTGAGTACCCTGCTTGGATGGGGGGATGGCTTACAATGATCGTTTTCATGAATGCCGTGTCCAGTGTTGCCTCTGGTTGGGGAGCCTACCTCAAGGGACTCCTGGCAAGCTTTGGTCTACAGCTTCCTCAAGCTATCAGTGGCCCTTTTAATCCGAGTCAAGGAACTTATATTGACCTCTTGCCAGTCTTGGTTTTGGTGCTAGTGACGGCTCTCCTCCTCTTGGATTCCAAACAAGCCCTTCGTTTGAACTCGCTCTTAGTGGTGCTTAAGTTTTCTGCTTTGGCGGTCTTCATCCTAGTTGGTCTCTTCCATCTGAATCCAAGCAATTGGGCTAACTTCGCACCATTTGGCTTTGGTCAAATCTATGGTGGTAAGACGGGGATTATGGCGGGGGCTTCTCTCATGTTCTTTGGTTTTCTTGGTTTTGAATCTATCTCTATGACAGTAGATGAGATTAAGGAACCCCAAAAGAATGTTCCTCGAGGCATTGTTCTCGCCTTGATTATCGTCGCTGCACTTTATGCAGTGGTTTCGCTAGTCTTGACGGGAGCGGTTCACTATACCAAGTTAAATGTTGACGATGCCGTAGCTTATGCCCTTCGTTATATTGGTGTGCCTTGGGCTGCCAATTATGTATCGGTGGTTGCCATTATGACCTTGATTACCGTATGTATTTCCATGGCCTATGCCCTTAGCCGTATGGTTTATAGCTTGGCGCGTGATGGTTTCCTTCCACAAACTTTCCAAAAGGTTTCAAAGACCCATAAGGTTCCACATCATGCGACACTTTTGACTGGTATTCTTTCAGCCATTTCAGCAGGACTCTTCTCTTTGGCTAATATGGCCTCCTTGGTTAACATTGCGACCTTGGCTTACCTGGTTCTCTTGGCTATTGCCCTCATCATTCTTCGTAAGGACAAGGGCTTGCCGCAGAAGGATGAGTTTAAGGTCCCATTTGTTCCGGTCTTGCCAATTATCTCAATTATCGTCTGTCTCTCCTTTATGAGTCAGTATAGTTGGCAAACCTGGTTAGCCTTTGGCATAGCAGTGCTAATCGGTTCAGCTATTTATGCCTTTTACGGTTACAAACATTCTAATTATTAAGATGAAAACGCTGGGTCAGACGGCCTAGCGTTTTTTGATAAAATGAAGAGAGAGGAAGTACAGGAGTACAAAAATCAAAGCTTACCAAATGTGGGAATCCTACAAGAAAGGCCTTGGATACTAAAGCTTATCCTATTGGCAAGAGCTCCAGGAAGACCTCTTTAGCAAATGCCTGCATGAGACAGGAATGACCTTCAGTGATGAAAGGTTAATTGTTTCGGTAGAAGTTAGAGTGGTTTATCCTATAGTATGAAAGTTCCCAATATATTGGGGATTTTTTTACATTAAGGAAAGGTTAACTTTTCTTTAAGTCTTATCTTAGGTTTCTTGTGTTTAATAGAGTCATCACAAAAGTAAGAGGAACAAAAAATGACATACAAACAAACTAAACAAACACAAGAACGTTATGCCATTAAGAAATCATCAAAATGGAAAACTGCTGGTTCAGTCCTGGTAGCGAGCTTAATCTTTGCTAGCTCAGTTGTCTTAAATGACAGCAAGGTTTCAGCAGACGAGACAAACACTGAATCAACACTCTCAACGGTTTCAACAGGTGAAACCACTGCTGATTTAATTGAAGAAAGTACTCAGACCGACAATACATCAGACACTACTGAAACAGGCACAGAAACGGCTACAAGTACTTCAACTGCGGCTTCGGCGACGGCTTCAACTTCAGACACTGATTCGTCAACAATAAGTACAACAAGTACGACAGAGGACACGACTGCTACATTAACAAGAAGTGAAACATCTGATCATTCAAGCACTTCAGCAACTCCAGAAGCAAGTTCTTCTGAAACTGCTGAAAGCACAACTAGTGAAACCTCAGCATCTGAAACGAACAATGCAGACGAAAACACTAGCTCTAATACAAGTTCAAGCACCACTGAAACCACTGCATCTGAAACAGCTTCAGTGTTAACCAACAGTTCCTTAGATTCAGCTACTGAAACGACGACAGCTGAGTCTGAAGATAGTGACTCAGAAAGCTCTACGACAACGATTACTTTCAATGGAACAACCGTGGTAACAAGTGATAGCGGTACTGTCACAATTGATGGAACGACAATTACCATCAATCAAGCAGGGTCATACACTTTGACCGGAAATGGTTCAAGCTATACTATTATTGTGGCAAGTAGCGTGACAGATCCAGTTACAATCTACTTGGATGGTGTGACTTTAATGGATTCGTCTATTACTTCCAATTCTTCAGCAGAATTGACTGTTAATGTCCTTTCAGACAGTTCGATTTCTTCAACGTCTGCTAATGCGATTGAAGTCGCTGGTGCCTTAACAATCACGAGTGGTACTGGAAGCACCCTTACCCTTTCAAGTACTGAAAAGCACGCCATCAAGGCTGATAGTGTGACTGTTGATTCAGTAACGCTTGATTTGACGTCAGAGGCTAAAGACGGTATCAATGCGACGACAGCTGTTACCATTAAAAATGCCACAGTCAACATCACGGCAACTGATGACGGTATTCAGGTCGAAGACGAAACAGATGTTAATAGTGGTGATTTGACAATTACCGATTCAACAGTAACCATTAATGCGACGGACAAAGGTATTACGGTTACGGATGAATTGACTGTCGAAGGCAATTCTAAAGTAACAGTTGTAGCAGGTGACGAAGGCCTTGAAGGGCGTTATATCAATTTGACAGGTGGAACCGTTGATATCACTGCTGGTGATGACGGTATTAACGCCACTGAGTGGACGACCAAGGACAGCGCTGATACTTCAAGCCTAACCAATTCGACGTCTGACTTGGAAAATGAAGTGGGCATCAATATTGACGGTGCAACGGTAACTATCTTGGCAGATGGTGATGGTATCGACAGTAACGGCAATGTTACAGTGAAAAGTGGTTCTCTCTACGTCGCTCAGACGAGTGCAGATAATGCCGCTATCGACTACGATGGAACAGGTATTATTTCTGGCGGTACCGTTTGGGCTATTGGTAACCAAGGAATGGCTCAGGCCTTTACAACGGGTTCAAGCCAATCTTATATCATGGCCAATATCTCTGGTAGTGCAGGAGATACTATCACAGTTACTGATAGTTCTGGAAATGTTGTAGCGACCACAACAGCAACAACTTCATTTGGAAATGTGGTCCTTAGTACCGAGAGTCTAACTTCGGGTGAAACCTATACCATTACGACATCAAGTGGCGCTAGTGTGACTGCAACAGCTACTGAAGAAGGCACAAACAATGGTCCTGGTGCTGGTGGCATGGGCGGCTTCCCAGGTGGTGGTTTTGGTAATAGTTCAATGTCTGATAACTTCGGAGGCTATGGCGGACCAACTAGCTATGGTGGCAGCTCTACAAATACGGGTACCGTCAATACCCCATGGGGCCAATCTGCTTCGACAAATTCTGAAAATACGACAAGCACAAGCAGTACAAGTTCAACAAGTCAGACACCTAATACAGGTCGTCCAACCCCACCAAACTTTGCTAGTCAAACAAGTAACTCAACGTCTCCAAATGTGAGTACCACAACTTCCACGACTGCTAGTGCCACAATGTCTCCAACTGCGAATGCCTCAGCCTCTGCGACTGCTAGTACTTCAGTAGCAACTAATGCGAACCAAGCAGATGCAACTACTTCAGCAACGACAGCCAGAAGCACAAGCCCATCAGGTCAAGGTTCATCAACGACTAGAGCTGCAGAGCCTGAAGTACGATCACTTATATCTGAAGTAGCAGTTGCCAATCAGTCAGCAGAAGCACAGCCTGAACAGGCAAGTACCAATACATCAAGCAGTGTCCAACAGCCAGACGAAGAGACAGCTGAGAAGTTGAATAAGATTTTCACTCAAAATCAAAGTTCCCAAGCGGAATCAAAAGGTCAGCTAAGAGAAGTTTCCAACCAAAAGGAAGCTACGAAATCAAGCGTTCAGACTGATTTTGCTCAAAAACAAAATAGTCAGACAAGCTCTAAGGCTAATCAGTCTGATAAAAGTGCTCAAAGCAAGCAAGCAAACAAATCAACCCTACCAGATACCGGTGATGTGAGTAGCTTGGGACTAGGCGCATTAGGAGCAGTGATGATGACAACCTCATTTTCCTTAAAAGGAAGCAAGCATTCTCGTAAGTAATTCTAGTTAAGAACATAAAGAAAAACAGAAGCCCTCTTCAAAAAAGGAAAAGAGCTTCTGTTTATTATTATTTTTTAGAAAAAGCATTTTTAAGGCCTTCAACAGCACCTTCAACGCCTTCTTTAACATCTTCGATACCGTCTTTTGCTTTTGCTACCACTTTTTCGACAGCACCTTCGACTTCAGTCTTTTTGTCGCCAGTCAGTTTACCAGCACCCTCTTTAAGAGCACCTTTAGCTTGATTCAATTTATCTTCGATTCCCATGATAGAACCTCCTTTTTATGATGAGACCATTGTAGACAATATTAAACGGTAATGCAAGTATTTTGTTTAATAAGTGACAACATTAATCTTTCCTTTATCATATTCAGCGATGAAGATATCTGAAATGTTGTCATATCCCATTTTTTGAAGCTCTTCATTTAACCAATCCTCCGTTTTACCAATAGTATCAAGAATTTCTGTTTGAATGACCCCATCAGTAACGATTGGGTATTTCGGATTTTCATCACCCGCACGAACCACAATCAATTGGCCGTTCTGTTCAATAACTGCACGTTTAACCTCTTTAAGTTGAAAAATTCCTTGGGAACGTAATTTTAAAGCGACATCAGAGGCTGAAAGTCCTTTAGAGCGACAAGCTTCAGGATCTAGTTGACCATGTTTGATGATGACAGTTGGTTTACCGTCAATCAAATGTTTGATAAAGAGAATATTGGTAATTAGCCATTTTAGAAGTAAAATCAAAATCGTCCAAATAATCAAAATCACGATATATTGGAGGATTGAAACGGTACTACTATAAATTGTACCACCGAGGATTGCACCAAGAACAAAGTTCTGTACTTGGTCAGTAGCTGAGCTAGGTGCTAGGTTTCCTTTACCTGTTAAATTGATAACAAAGACGAGTGAAATAAGCCCCAAAGCTAGTTTAATTGCAACAGTAAGATAAAAAGATGTCATTTTTTAACCTCCACGAGTTCAACATCAGACTTGTAAAGTTTTATTTGTTCTAGCAAGTAGCTGTCAGGTTCTGAACCTGAGATGGCACGATAGTACTTGTTTCCAACTTTGAGGATAGCGCCATCTGTAGTAGTAGAAGTATTGACATAAACCTTGCTCTTATCAACGTCAAGATTTTTAGACACAACCTCGATAAAGTGAAGAGATGCTCTAAATTGGTCGTTGTTAGATTGATTGCTTTGGAAATTACTGATAGCAATTAGAACCACGGCAACTAAGGTTAGAATAGAAATAATAGAGAGTTCACGAAACTTAGTATCATGGCGTTCTTTGAAGGCTTTAAAAGCAAATACACCGGTCACTAAAATAAGTCCTGCAGTAATGGCAACCATAACCCAGTTTTGTTGGCTAATCTGACTTAGCACATAGTCATAGGAATAGAATTTCATTGAGAGATTTCCTTTCATAATATCTCTAGTATTATTATTATAGGTTAAAAAGTCTTTAAATTCAATCAGTCTATCCGAAAAATGAAGGAATGAGTAGGATCCTTAAAGGAAATTTGCTATTGAAATGACTTGCAGCCATTAAGCCAAAATCTTGTGATTTCTTTAAGGACTTTGTTGATATTTTCACAAATTATGCTTATAATTGAGGTAATTACTCGTCAAAATCTGTTTGTGATTTGCTGATGATGAAGCTTATCGACTGTAAGTGATTTTTGGAATATTCGCTTTAAAGTGGAACTGATTCCTTTATCATGATGTGAGTAATCATCTATGTTAAAACAGAGATTTTGAGTCTATTCATTCTTATATAAGGAGTTTTTATGTCTGAACCATTATTTTTACAATCTGTTATGCAAGAAAAAATCTGGGGTGGTACGCATTTGCGTGATGTCTTTGGCTATGACATTCCAAGCAATCATGTAGGAGAGTACTGGGCTATCTCAGCCCACCCAAATGGTGTGTCTACTGTCAAAAATGGTCGTTATGCTGGGCAAACTTTGGATGTGCTTTATGCAGAGCATCGTGAGTTGTTTGGTAATCGCAAGGAACCTGTCTTTCCTCTTTTGACGAAGATATTGGATGCCAATGATTGGCTCAGTGTGCAGGTCCATCCAGATGATGCTTACGGACTTGAACATGAAGGTGAACTTGGTAAAACAGAGTGTTGGTATATCATTGCTGCTGAGCCAGGCGCTGAAATCATTTACGGTCATAACGCCAAATCAAAAGAAGAATTGCGTCAGCAAATTGAAGCCAAAGATTGGGAAAATCTCTTGACCAAAGTCCCGGTTAAAGCAGGCGATTTCTTCTATGTGCCAAGTGGTACCATGCATGCGATAGGTGCAGGAATCATGGTTCTTGAAACCCAACAATCTAGTGATACGACCTACCGTGTGTATGATTTTGACCGTAAGGATGACCAAGGAAACTTGCGTGAGCTCCATCTGGAAAAATCGATCGATGTGCTTACTATTGGAGATCCTGCCAATAGTCGCCCAGTCACAACAAAAGTAGATGACCTCAAATCAACGCTTTTAGTCGCTAGTGATTTCTTTGCCGTATATAAGTGGGAAATCTCAGGTAAGGCTGATTTTGAAAAGACCGCTGATTATAGTTTGTTCAGTGTGCTTGATGGCCAAGGAAGCCTTCAGGTAGATGGACAGGATTACGACATTGCCAAAGGTAGCCACTTCATTCTACCAAGCGATGTGTCTTCCTGGACACTTAGTGGTGATTTGGAAATTATTGTCAGCCACCCTTAATAAGAATTAAGACAATCCTTGGGATTTGTCTTTTTTTTGCGCCTTTTCTGAATATTGTTAATCTTGAAAACCTTCTCGAATGAAGCTGTAAGCCTTGTAATTTCATTAGTCGCATGAGATACTGAATAATATTATAAAAAAATCAACAACTGAGATAGCTATTATCATCTATCTTATTTGTTTTAGATATGGAGTTCCCTATGTTAAAAAAAGGAGGCCTTACAGCCCTATTGCTGTTTGGTATGTTTTTTGGAGCGGGAAATCTAACCTTTCCCCCTCAGCTAGGCTTTGAATCTGGAGGTCATTTTTTGCCAGCCATTGCAGGCTTTGTCCTATCTGGTGTTGGCATTGCTATACTAACACTGGTTATTGGGACCCTAAATCCCAAGGGCTACATCCATGAGATTTCACAAAAAATCTCGCCTAAGTTTGCCTTAGTCTATTTGGCAGTCCTTTATCTGTCCATTGGTCCTTTCTTTGCCATTCCTAGAACAGCGGCAGCAGCCTTTTCAATTGGCTTCTCACCTTTGATTGGAAGTGGGCATACAAATCTATGGCTCTTGGCTTTCACTGTGATTTACTTCGCTCTAGCGCTTTGGATTGCTATGAACCCTTCCAAAATCTTAGATAGTATTGGACGCATCTTGACGCCTATTTTTGCCATCATGATTGTCATCGTTATCGTGGCAGGAGCGCTTAAATACGGTGGACACAGTCCTCAGCTGGCTAGCCAAGCATACCAGGCTTCTGCTTTTGGTAAGGGATTCTTGGAAGGGTACAACACCTTGGATGCCTTGGCTTCTGTGGCCTTCAGTGTAGTGGCAGTGGTCACACTTAATCAATTGGGCTTTAAATCGAAAAAAGAGTATATTTCAACGATTTGGGTTGTTGGTTTCATAGTAACGCTTCTCTTTGGTGCTTTGTATCTGGGACTAGCCTTTTTGGGAAATCATTTCCCACTCCAGGTAGCAGGACTACCAAAAGATGCCAATATTGGTGCCAGCGTCTTGTCACAAGCCACACAAGCCATCTTTGGATCAGTAGCTCAGATTTTCCTAGCTATCATGGTGACAGTGACTTGTTTCACAACCACTGCAGGACTTATCGTTGCGACTGGGGAATTCTTCCACAAGGCATTTCCGAAAGTATCCTACAAGACCTACGCCATTATCTTTACCTTGATTGGGTTTGCGATTGCCAACTTGGGTCTTAACAATATCATTGCTTTCTCAGTACCAGTGCTTTTGATTCTCTACCCAATTACCATTACGATTGTCATGATTGTGATTGCCAACAAGTTCGTGGCCTTGTCTAAACCTGGTATGCAAGTGACAGTTGCTGTAGTCACGCTGATTGCCTTGCTTAGTGTAATTGGAAGCCAGTTCAAGCTTGCAGGACTCAATGCCCTCATTAACTTCCTACCATTGTCTGGAGCATCCTTGCCATGGTTGATTCCTGCCATCTTGTGCATACTCTTGTCTCTCGTTTTACCTGATAAAATCAAGAGCGACAGCTTCGAAATGGAATAAAAATGACATCCTATCACAATGTGGTGGGATTTTTTGTGTTCCCAAGTCGCCATAAGTGCGAAATTTGCTGAAAAGCGTTACACTTAAGGCGTAGAGAAAGATTATCTTGTGAAAGGAGTTATACAGATGGCTAAGCTAAATCAACATACTATTTATCTTGCTGGTGGCTGTTTCTGGGGCGTGGAGGAGTACTTTTCACGTGTCTCTGGTGTGTTAGATGCTGTTTCGGGTTATGCTAATGGACGTAGTGAGACCACTCGCTATGAGCTCATCGGTCAGACGGGTCATGCTGAGACTGTTCAGGTGACTTATGATGCCAGCCAAGTGTCATTGCGAGAGATTTTGCTACATTACTTCCGTATCATCAACCCTCTAAGCAAAAATAAACAGGGCAATGATGTGGGCAGTCAGTACCGCACGGGTGTTTATTACACAGATGACAATGACCTACCAGTCATCAAGCAAGTTTTCCAAGAGATGTCCGAACAATACGGTCAGCCTTTGGCGGTTGAGTTGTTGCCTTTGCAACACTTTATTCCTGCTGAGGAGTACCATCAGGATTATCTCAAGAAGCATCCTAAGGGCTACTGCCATATCAATGTCAATCAAGCCTCAACTCCAGTCATTGATGCCAGTGCCTATCACAAGCCAAATCAGGAGGATCTTAAGAAAAATCTGAGTCCTGAAGCCTATGCGGTTACTCAGGAAAATGGGACGGAACGTGCCTTTACGAGTCCCCTTTGGAATCAGTTTGAACCTGGCATCTATGTGGATGTGGTGACTGGTGAACCTCTCTTTTCATCCAAGGACAAGTTTGATTCTGCCTGTGGTTGGCCCAGTTTTTCCCGTCCGATTAGTCCTGAGGTAGCCAACTACAAGGAAGATTATTCTCACAATATGGAACGAATCGAGGTCCGTAGTCGTGCGGGGGACTCCCATCTAGGGCATGTCTTTCCAGATGGTCCAAGCGATAAAGGTGGTTTGCGCTATTGTATCAATGGTGCCGCAACACGATTTGTTCCTAAGGCAGATATGGAAAAAGAAGGTTATGCTTACTTGCTTGATCAGGTGGACTGATGAGAGTTGCATAAACTGATATACAGGACAAAAGCATTGAAATTGCAAAAGTTCTAGTTTGGCTTGCTCTTGGGGCTCTATCTGACAATCAAATCATCATGTCTAAGTGCTTTTTAACAATTTATTTAGGAGGTTGGTTTCTTTTGAGCCAGCCTCTTTAATAATGAGCGTTTCAATGTTGGAAAATCCATGTGCTACAAGAACTAACATGTCATGTGATATGACCATTCAGGACAAAAAAGTGACATTTCATTACATTTTTTTACAATTTTATACAAATTGTTTTACACATCAAACCAAAAAAGTAGTACACTATAGTAGTGAGAAATCTAACAAGTGTAAAGAATTCATTTTCCCTATAATTACTAGTTTTGGTGTCTGTAAACATTATTGTACTTTGTGTAATAATAGTCTTCCCCAACCTCCCAATTATGATATTATATGTCTAAACTTACTCAAACAAAACTAGCGACAAAATCCCCGAGATTTCCCTTAGAGAAATATGACAGCACTTGTTAGATTTTGATGATAATATTCAGATAGTCCTTTGGGCTATTTTATTGTGCTAAACCTTCTATGATGGAGAAATTGTTATGGAATGCATTAATAAGATAATCATATTAGTAGCGATTTGTGGCTTATGGTTTTGGTCTTTTCTCTTACTCCCTAAAACAGGAGAGAAGGTCGTTTATTTTTATCATTTCTTAGCACTATGTGGTTTAGTCATGTTCTATAGTGCCCTAGTTGATCCGGCTGGACTTTGTGACACTTTTTTTCATATCAAACAACTTTGTTTTCATTAATAAGTTCATCTGGGTAATGCTGTAGGAAAATCTGAATCTAAAGAATCACTCATAAAAAAGCTTTCTGTGTATTGATAACAGTTCATCTGTTTTCAATATGCAGGAGGCTTTTTCTTTGTTATCAAGATTTGAGCAGATAAAAAGCAGTCTGATGAGACTGCTTAAGGTATATCAACGATGAAATTCGTAACGCTTAACGATCTTATTTAAACGCCATTGGTAACAGAGCCCACTGACGATAAGGCTGGCAATCAGGCCAATCCAGTAGCTGTAAGGACCAAGTTCAGTAACTTTTTCAAGTAGGAAGCCTACTGGGAAGGTGATCCCCCAGTAAGCCAAGACACCGAGATAAAAAGGGACCTTGGTGTCTTTATAACCACGCAAAATTCCTTGAAGGGGAGCCGCAAAGACATCCGCCACTTGGAAGAAGAGGCTATAGGTCATGAAAATGGCTGTCATTCTCAAAAAGTCAGGCTCATGGCCATAGAGTTCTGCCAAATCATAGCGCAAGAAATAGAGAAATATCAAGGTAAAGATAGAAAATCCTAAGGCTGTCAGGCGACCTAGTTTGCTGTAACTCTTGACCGAATCCATGCGTCTAGCCCCAAATTCGTAGGAAATGATGATAGCCATAGCACTGGAAATGCTGAGAGGAAAGGCATACATGAGGTTTGAGAAGTTCATGGCTGCCTGGTGACTGGCAATGACTAAAGATGGATACTTGGCCATAATCAGACCAACACCTGAGAAGATGGCGACTTCCGCAAAAACCGTTCCACCAATGGGGAGACCTAGTTTCAGTGCGTCAATCAGGGCTGCTTTATCAAGAGGTTGAATCTTTTCGATGTGGTAGGGTTTAACCTTCTGATGTTTTTTGATAACCACAATGGAAATGAGGAGTAGGGCCCAGTAAGCTAATGAAGTTCCCAAACCTGCTCCGGCTCCTCCCAACTCTGGAAGACCAGCAATGCCATAGATAAGGAGGAAATTGAAGAAACCATTGAGAGGTAGAAGTAAAAGCATGAGGTACATGGAAAGGCGTGTGAGTCCAAGCGCATCAAGGAAGGAACGAACCACGCTAAAGAGTAGAAGGGGAATAATCCCAAGACTCAAAAATCGTAGATAACCAAGGGCGACCTTTCTGACCAAAGGCTCCAGACCTAGATGGTTCAAAACCAAGGGGGCCCCCAGAAAAACAAGGGCAAAAAGTATCAGTGATAGGCCCAAAGCCATATAAAGAAATTGATAGAAATCAGGTGCCACTCGGTCCTTGCGACCTGCCCCTAGATGGTGTCCGATAATAGGAACTAGGGCAGAGACGATACCTGTTAAAAAGGTGAAAAAAGGACTCCATAAACTCGTTGCCATGGCTACCCCCGCCAAGTGTAGGGCATCGTATTGACCAGTCATGGTAGTGTCCACAAAGGCTGCTGAGAAGTTGGCAAACTGATAAATCAGTATGGGCACAAAAATCTTGAAGAAAACAAGAAATCGCTCACGGAGAGAATGTGTTTCGTGCATTCTGTTTTCCTTTCTAAATTTTTCAAATTATATAATTATTGTACAACTGTTATCCAATAAAGTCTATAATTGACAGAAGGTTTGGTCCCATTCTCTCAAATTATCGTCATCACCAATAAAAGCCAAGTAGTGGAGAATTTCTTTATGTATAGTCTTCCCGGTATTCTTATCGATAAATTTATAAAGGTATGCGGCTTCTAGTTCTTTAAGATAGAGTTTTTGTAACATGAAATAGTCTGGTAATTGAATAGTTTTTAGTTCGTTTATATAGTAGTCACTATCTTCTTGATTTCCGTAAAGAATGATTTGGAAAATACAACGACTGATAACTTCTAAAGTGATTCGATCTAAATTATTTCTAGGATTTTTATTGAGTATTGATAGGAATTCCTTAATGTAGATTTTTAGCGCATCTTCTGTGAAGATATCCTTTACCATATTCAGTAAATTAATATCGAGAAGTGTCCAAATATCAATCGAAAAGAAGTAGTTTTGAAGTTCTGTAGCAATATCTTGGTTAACTGAACGGTTTTGAAGTTTTGAAACCTGACAGTCAATACAAAGACTAATCAGATAATCACTATAATTGGTTTCTCCTAAAATGCGAAACTTTTCTGCGACTTGCTCCAGTGCTTCAAAGTCTAGATGATTTGAGGCTTGATTGAATTGATTAGCAAGTTTTATGTAGGTTTCGTCCACAAGATATTCTTGTTCGAAAAATTCATTATATTCGACTTTTAGATGTTTTAAAAGTTTGAAAAGAGTATCATTTGAGAGTGATGTTTTGTTATTTTCAAAGTCTGAAAGACTCGCTACAGATCCAGCTACTTGAGCGAGTCTCTGAATAGTGTATTTTCTCTGTTTTCGAATCTGTTTAAATTTTTGACCTTGTTCCATATAAAATTACCTTATCGGATTTCCGAAATTTCAATAGTTGATACTATTAATAAACTAAAATAATAGTATCAAATTGAAGGAGGTAAAAGCAATGATTATTGAAAAAAATAAATCAGTTGCTGTATCACAATGATGGTTAAATTTTTTAAGCTACTTCCTAAAAAGGACATTATACTTTATATCATTTTTGCGCTTCTTTATTCCTGTCAAGGCATTGTAATACCTGTAATTATCCAGATGGCAGGTCATATAGATAGTAGTGATAGTCGGGATTTAATAGTTTTTACATTTTCGAGTATCTCTCTTTGGGTGGTTGTGTACGCTTTTATGTATATAGAGAATATTCTGCTTCGTTCTATTATTAGAGCGTTTAATGTAAGCCTATCAGAAAATGTTTTAAAGAATCATGCTGTCTTTCCTAAAAACATCTCCGATTCTGAGCTTTGCTCACTCTTGACACAAGATCTTGGGATTGTAGACCAGGAGTTCCTCCAATCTTTTCTAATCTCGCCAGTGTGGGGCGCCTCTGTCCTAGTATCTGTAATTTATCTGCTCAAACAAAATCTTATTGTAGGTAGTCTTTTTACTGTAGGTGCCTTTTTGATGATTTTGCCTCAGTTTATATTTAAGAGAAAGTTAAAAGAGTCAGGAGAATTACTAAGTAGCTCAAAAGAGAAAAATTTAAGAGCTATTACAGACTTTGGTAAAGGGATTGAAACGATTATTTGCAACCAAGCAGAAAAAGAGAATGTAAAGCAAACTCTCATAACCCTTGGTGAGATGGAGACGACGCAATTTAAGTATTATACACTTCAGAATTTAGTTATGTTTTGGACAGGTCCTCTGAAAGCTGTCGGCTTGATTGGACCGTTTGTGATTGGTCTTGTAATGAAACAAAATTCAATCACTACACTTATTGCTATGATGTCTGCTTCAACATATCTTATTAACCCCTTACAACAAATTCTGGAGGCTATTGCAAGTATTCAATCAAGTCAAGTGATAAAAGATAAATTATTGACATTTGGAAGAGATGCAGAAATTCCTTCAAAAGGGCATCACATACACACTTTAGAAGAAATTCAGTTAAAAAACGTCACTAAATCTTATGATAATCAAGAGATTTTTCGAGATGTTACGGTTACTTTTTCATTGTCTCAGCATAACCTTATAGTTGGTGATAGTGGTATTGGGAAAACAACACTTTTTAGGTTAATATCAGGGCAAGATAAGGCATATAGTGGGAAAATCATTTTTAAAAGTATTGATGGAAGGGAGCTGACTCCAAATTTAGATAACATTGCAATTATTCATCAAAATCCCTATGTCTTTCATACAAGTGTGCGACATAATCTAACTCTTTATCAAGATTATTCTGACTCATTGCTCATTTCAACACTAAAAAAAGTTGGACTATGGGAGGCTTGTTGTCATCAATTGGACTATGAATTAACTGGAGATAACTTTTCAGGTGGTCAAATCATAAAACTTGAGATTGCACGTGCTATTTTGAGGGAAAAGCAGGTTTTACTTGCGGATGAGATGATGGCTTCTTTAGATGAAGCAAGTTCAAAAGAAATAAGTAATGTCTTGAAACAGTTGCCTAATAGTATTATTGAAATTGCCCATCATTACAATCTGGAAGATTACGATGCTGTCTATAGAATTGAAAATAAGTCAATCGTAAGAATTAAATAACACGAGATACTTTCAGTAAAAGTTAAACAGAGTAGTTGATTGGTCTTTTCTTTCGATTTACAAACTTGAAGATTTTAATTTCAAAGAAAACACCTAAGTCAAGTGACTCAGGTGTTCTTGTGTTATTTTTCTTTTTTGTTATGGTTCAAAATGGCATTGAGGACGATGGCAAGCAAGCTTGCGACCACGATACCGTTTGAGAAGAACATCTGGAAAGCATTTGGTAGGCTGTTGAAGAGGTTGCTACCGTTAAGACCAACCCCTGCAGCGATTGATACTGCAGCAATCAAGAAGTTGTGTTCGTTGTTGGCGAAATCAACACGCGCCAAGATTTGCATCCCTTGGATAGAAACAAAACCGAACATGACAAGCATTGCACCACCAAGGACTGGGCTTGGGATAATTTGTGCCAAGGCACCAAACTTAGGAAGGAGTCCAAGAAGAACAAGGAAACCAGCGGCATAGTAGATTGGCAAGCGAGTCTTAATACCTGACAACTTCACAAGACCAACGTTTTGTGAAAAACCAGTGTATGGGAAGGTGTTGAAGAGTCCACCAAGGAGAACAGCCAAACCTTCAGCGCGGTATCCGTTACGAAGGCGAGTGCTATCGAGTGGTTCTTTAGTAATATCAGAGAGGGCCAAGTAAACCCCAGTTGATTCAACCATAGACACAGTAGCGATAATACACATCATAATGATTGATGACAACTCAAACTTAGGTACCCCGAAGTAGAATGGCGTTGGCACGTGAACAATAGGTGCCGCAGCTACTGGTGAGAAGTCAACCAAGCCCATGCTTGCTGCGATAGCAGTACCGACAATCAACCCAATCAAGATTGAGATGGATTTGATAAATCCTTTAGTGAAAATATTAACTACAAGGATGATAAGAACAGTAATAGCAGCAAGGAAGAGGCTTTGACCAGTTGGCTTATCAACATTGTTTCCCATATTTCCGATAGCGACAGGGATGAGGGTCAAACCAATAGTTGTAATGACTGATCCTGTAACGATAGAAGGGAAGAGATTGGCCACTTTTGAAAAGACGCCAGAAACGAGGATAACATAAATCCCTGAAACGATAAGGGCACCAAACATAGCACCGCTACCGTGTTTCTCACCAATCATAATAAGTGGTGCCACTGACTGGAAGGCAACCCCAAGAACAACTGGAAGACCGATACCGAAGTATTTATTGAGTTGAAGTTGGAGGAAGGTTGCTACACCACACATGAAGATATCAGTTGAAATCAAGTAGGTTAACTGATGGGCTGAATACCCTAAAGCTCCAGCAATCATGATTGGAACCAGGATTGATCCTGAGTACATGGCGAGTAGGTGTTGCAGTCCTAAGATTGCCGCCTGCGAGTGTTTCTCTTTATTTTGCATTAGATATCTGCCTCCTTAAATACGACTTGACCATTTTCGAAACGATCCAAACGAGCTAGTGAAACCACTGGGTAGCCAGCTTCTTCCAAAAGAGCACGACCATCTTGGAAAGATTTCTCGATAACGATACCGACCGCTTCGACGTGTGAGCCAGCCTCTTCAATGATTTGAATCAATCCTTTGGCAGCTTGACCGTTGGCTAGGAAATCATCAACGATGAGGACCTTGTCTTCAGGGGAGAGAAACTTGCTTGCAATAGAGACAGTACTTGTCACCTGTTTAGTGAAGGAGTAAACTTCAGCAGTGAGGATTCCTTCGGTCATGGTGATATTTTTAGCCTTCTTAGCAAAAATCATAGGGACATCCAAGGCTTCGGCAGCATAGAGGGCTGGTGCAATACCAGATGCCTCAATCGTCACCACCTTAGTGATGCCAGCATCCTTGAACTTTTCAGCAAAGACCTTTCCAATCTCACGCATGAGGTCAAAGTCCACTTGGTGAGTAAGGAAAGAGTCAACTTTGAGGATATTTTCCCCAAGGACATTCCCATCTTTGAGAATGCGGTCTTCCAGTAATTTCATATTACCTCCTATAAAGTGAATAACAATGATGTGTTTCTGGTGCTTTTAGAACTTTGTTTGAGAAGCGAAAAAACATCAAAGACCATCGATGAATAGAAAAAAGCTTGCCAAGCAAGCCTTAAAAGCCAGAAAGAGATAAGAAAATCTTTTTCTGAGTTTTGGGACTTACTCATTGTTAGGTGTTACGGCACCTTGTAGAAACATCACGCCAATTCGTGATATAAATAAGTAAAGTTCTCAATTATCGATGAGGGTGTAGTAGGTTAATCATAAACCAACATCAACTCTATTATAATACTATATTTTCTTTGAAGACTCAAAGGATTTTTCCTATGAAAACGTACCCTTTAAAAAGTTGGAAAATTCAATCTAACATTTTTGTAAGATTTGCTGAGAATGGGGGATTCTTATGTCATTTTTGTTATAATAGTGGGAAATGAAAGAGGTAGAGTTATGCATAAGATTTTATTAGTGGAGGACGACGAGGTTATCCGTCAACAAGTCAAAAAAATGCTAGAACAGTGGGGTTATGAAGTTGTTCTTGTTGAAGATTTCATGGAAGTCCTATCTATTTTTGTTAAAGAGGAGCCTCACTTAGTTCTTATGGATATTGGTTTACCTCTATTTAACGGTTATCATTGGTGTCAGGAAATTCGTAAGGTTTCCAAGGTACCTATTATGTTCTTATCCTCTAGAGATCAAGCTATGGATATCGTTATGGCGATCAATATGGGTGGGGACGACTTTGTGACCAAACCCTTTGACCAAAATGTTCTCTTAGCTAAGATTCAAGGGCTTTTACGTCGTTCCTATGAGTTTGGTAAGGACCAGAGTCTCTTGGAATATAGGGGTGTGATACTGAACCTTAAGGCCATGGATTTGGTTTATCAGGGAGAAGTCGTTTCTTTGACTAAGAATGAATTTCAGATTTTACAAGTTCTTTTTGAGCGTGCTGGTAATATCGTTAGTCGTGAAGACCTCATGAAGGAGCTTTGGAACAGTGACTTCTTTATTGATGATAATACCCTGTCTGTCAATGTAGCACGTTTACGTAAGAAGTTAGAGGCAGTTAGTTTGAAGGATTTTATCGAAACCAAGAAAGGTGTCGGTTACGGGTTGCGTCATGATGGATAAAGGACATTTTATCAAATACCATATTAGGTCTCGTCTGCCTTTCTATCTTTTGTTTATCTTTAACGGAATCATTTTGGTTTTGTTTGCCTTTTTATTTGAAGAGGTGGCAGATGTTCTTTATTATGCCTTGACAATTTTGACATTTGTGAGCGTCATCATGGTTATTTGGGACCTGAGTAGATCCTTCAAAACGTCAAAAGCAGCTTATCTTTATGAAGAAATTACTCCCTTAAGCCCCTTGGAGTTTTACCTAGACCAGGCCTTGGAAAATGCTAGGGAAAGTCAGATGGTTCAGACTGAGGAGGAGCGCAAGCGCTATACAGATTTGATGGACTACTATACGCTCTGGGTTCACCAAATCAAGACACCAATAGCAGCCAGTCAATTATTACTTCAGGACGTTAGGGACAGTAAAACCAAGGCTCTCTTGGAGCAAGAGGTCTTCAAGATTGATGCCTACACCAATTTGGTCTTGCAGTATTTACGTTTGGAAAATTTTCATGATGATTTGCAGTTGAAACAGGTCGCATTAGAACCCTTGGTTAAAGAAGTTGTTAAAAAGCATAGTCTATTCTTTATTCAAAAAGGGTTAACGATTAATCTACATGACTTGGATGTTAGGGTTATATCAGATGAAAAATGGCTCTTAGTCATCATTGAGCAGGTCTTGTCAAATTGTTTGAAGTACACAAAGAGTGGTGGTATTGATATTTACTTCAAAGATAATAGGCTTTATCTTAAAGATACAGGGATTGGTATTAAAAATAGTGATATTTTACGTGTCTTTGAGCGTGGTTTTTCAGGTTACAATGGCCACTTGACTCAGCAGTCGTCTGGGTTAGGTCTCTATCTTTCAAAGAAAATAGCTGATCAGCTTGGACATGAGATTAGTATTAGCTCTCAAGTGGGACAAGGAACTACCGTTTCCATTCATTTTCAAAAGCAGAAGTTGGCTATTGATTACTAACTTACAAAAGTGTAAGAAATAAGACCAGAAATGAAAGCAAGGGTTATGGTTGTAGCCCTGCTTTTTCTATAAAATGGTATCAGAAGTTAAGTAAGAGGTTCCTAAAATCTCTTCCAAATCTATTAAATAAAGGAGCTTATTATGACATTACTAGATGTTCAACATGTTAAAAAAATCTATAAAACACGATTCAAAGGAAATCAGGTTGAAGCCCTTAAAGATATCCATTTTACGGTTGAAAAGGGTGAATATGTTGCAATCATGGGTGAGTCCGGCTCAGGAAAATCAACCCTACTCAACATCCTTGCCATGCTTGATAAACCAACGGCAGGGCGTGTCTATCTTAATGGTATGGATACAGCAAGAATCAAAAATAAGGATGCTTCCAGTTTCCGTCGTGAAAAATTAGGGTTTGTTTTCCAAGATTTCAACCTCTTGGATACCCTATCCGTTAAAGATAATATCTTGCTACCTTTGGTTCTTTCTCGTCGCCCACTTAAGCAAATGATGACACAAGTTGATGCAATTAGTCGTCAACTGGGAATTCATTCCTTACTAGAGAAGTACCCTTATGAAATTTCAGGTGGTCAAAAACAAAGGGTTGCGGTTGCGCGTGCAATCATCACTCAACCAGAAATCCTCTTAGCAGATGAGCCAACGGGTGCTCTGGATTCCAAATCTTCAGCGGCACTCTTAGATGTCTTTGATGCCATCAATACCAGCGGTCAGACCATTCTCATGGTAACTCACTCGACGGCTGCCGCCAGTCGTGCGAAGCGTGTTTTGTTTATCAAGGATGGAATTCTTTATAATCAAATCTTCAAAGGTGATAAGTCTGAACATCAAATGTTCCAGGAAATTTCCGATACACTAACTGCAATGGCAAGTGAGGTGAACTAATATGTTTCGTCTAACCAATAGACTGGCTTTGTCCAATCTCATAAAAAATCGTAAGCTTTATTATCCTTTTGCTTTAGCAACTATTCTGGCTATTGCCATTACCTATATCTTTACATCTTTAACGCTTAATCCTCATCTGGATGACTTGACTGGGGCAGATGCTATCAAGATGGTTTTGGGGATGGGACTTGGAATTGTCGCCCTATCCTCTGGAATTATTGTTCTTTATGCCAATAGCTTTGTTATGAAAAATCGTTCAAGGGAGCTTGGTCTCTATAGTGTGCTAGGCTTAGAGAAGCGTCACCTCTTTAGTATGATTCTAAAAGAAACAGTGATTATGAGTTTTGTGACTTTGCTTCTAGGTATAGGTGTGGGGGCACTTTTCGATAAACTCATTTATGCTTTTCTTCAAAGGCTTATCGGTGAAAGTACTGGTTTAGTTTCGACCTTTCAAGTAATGACAATTCCTATTGTTCTTGTCATCTTTGCTTGTATTTTTAGTTTGTTGGTTTTGGTAAATGGTTTCCGATTGCTACGGCTTAATCCTTTACAATTAACTAAAGATGGCCTTAAGGGTGAAAAAAAGGGACGTTTCCTAGTTATTCAAACCCTTTTGGGACTTGGTGCTATGGGGTATGGTTACTATCTTGCTCTCTCTGTTCAGAATCCAGTAACGGCTATTATGAGTTTTTTCCTAGCTGTTCTACTGGTCATTCTAGGGACTTACCTTCTCTTTAATGCCGGGACAACAGTTGTTCTGCAACTCTTGAAAAAGAAGAAGAGCTATTATTACAAGCCCAATAATATGATTTCCATTTCCAATCTTGTCTTTCGGATGAAAAAAAATGCAGTTGGGCTGGCGACCATTGCTATTCTCTCAAGTATGGTTTTGGTGACACTTGTAGGTGCTGCAAGTATTTATGCTGGAAAAAAAGACTATCTGGCGAGTTCTGCTCCGCATGATTACTCAGTTACAGGGACGAATGTAGATTTAACAAGTACACGGAAAGCTATGGATGATTTCTTAGTACAGACGGGAAATCAGGTAAATAGAAAAGTGGAAGCAAGTTACCTCTACTTTGGTATCAAAGAACAAGATAAAAACAAGCTAACCATCTTTTCTGAGAATGAAAGAAAAGTTGTTCCAAAGTCAATTTTTCTTGTCTTCTCACAATCTACTTATAAACAATTAACAGGTAAAGACCTCAATCTGACTTCAAATCAAGTTGGCTTATTTACTAAAAATAAAACATTACAAGATCAAAAGAGTTTGTCTGTCAACAGTCAAACTTACCAGATCCATGATAGCCTTAATGACTTTCTTAAAGGTAAAGTACCCAACCTCTTCACAATCATAGTTTCTGATTATAGCTACCTTGTTGTTCCTGATATGGATGATTTTCAAGAAAGTATCAAAGGAACAGCAACCACCCAAGCTACCTATGTTGGTGTTAATGTCAAAGACCCTTCACATGATGCCAAGAGAAATTCAGATTTGCTAGACAAAATCACGGATAAAGAAACACAACAGTTAGCTGGACAAACTACTGGCCTCCCTAAGTCTTACTTCACTGCAAATAGCCGATATGATGCAGAAGGCATGGTAAATGGCTTTGTTGGTGGAACCTTCTTTATCGGCATCTTCCTATCCATCATCTTCATGCTTGGCACAGTTCTCGTGATTTACTATAAACAGATTTCCGAGGGTTATGAGGATCGTGAGCGCTTTGTTATTCTTCAAAAGATTGGCTTGGACGACCTCCAAGTCAAGCAAACCATTGGAAAGCAAGTCCTTACTGTCTTCTTCCTCCCCTTGATTTTTGCCTTTATTCACTTGGCCTTTGCCTATCATATGATTAGTTTGATTGTGCGTATCATTGGAGTTCTTAATCCAAGTCTTATGTTAGTGGTTACTATCATTGTTTGTGGCGTATTCTTCCTAGCCTATATCTTGGTTTTTGCCCTAACGTCTCGTTCCTATCGTCGAATCGTATCGATGTAATTGACATAGAGTCTAGTTCATGCTAGGCTCTATTTCTTTTATGCTATAATAGATGAAAGAATTATAAATCATCGGAGAAAACACATGTCACAGACTATTGATGTCAAACGTTACGAGGAATTGGCACGTCAAAAGCAGGGGGAGCACCGCAAATTTCTAGCACAACTCAAGAAGAAAGCTCCTAAAAATTTAGATAAGATTGTTCAGCAGGTGCATAATGAAGTCTTTCAGGAGATTGATTGTACCCAGTGTGCTAATTGCTGTAAGACACTTGGTCCTGACTTTACAGAGCAGGACATCACTCGCATTGCTAAGCATTTTCGCATGAAGTTACCTGCTTTCGAGGAGATGTACTTGCAAGTAGATGAGGATGGTGATAAGGTCTTCAAGTCCATGCCTTGTCCATTTTTGGGTCCTGATAATCTCTGTGATATCTATGATGTCCGCCCTAAGGCTTGCGCAGCTTTTCCTCACACGGATCGTAAGAAAATCTATCAGATCAATCATCTGACCATCAAAAATACGCTTTTTTGTCCAGCAGCCTACCTCTTTGTGGAAAAACTTAAGGACAGAATTTAGGGAGGACCTGTTATGAAACGCTTTAATTCAGGTGTTATTACCTTATTAATCATTGCGGCCTATTTTATTGCGACAGCTTTTATTCCAGGTTTGTATTTGGCTTTTAATTATAAGTTGATTTTGTCCTTGTTTTTTGTGCTTTTGAGTTGTGAGTCTAAGGGTAAGTTCCTCTTTTTCTTGGGGCTGGCCTTTCTATCAACCTACATCCATGACCTTTTTCGCTTGGACTATTCGGAATGGACTCTCTTTGTAGGGATTCTTATCTTGGGCATTGCGGTAGACCGTTTTAGCAAGCCAGGTTTTAAGAAAAATATGTCTTATAAAGTGACTAAAGGACGTGAACGTGAGATTTTTGCCAAGAGTCTTTTTTCAGAATCTGTTCAGGTGGTGACTTCTCAAAACCTTGAGACTGTCTATGCCAATGCTGATTTTGGGCGTTTGACCCTTGATTTGCGTAAGGCCCAGTTTATGACGGACCGCCCTCAGATTGTGATTCAAGCCAATTTTTCTCAGGTTGTCATTCGAGTGCCTAAGGATTGGCAAGTTGATACAGATGGATTGCATATCAGCATAATAGGTGTCAAGTATGAGGAAGATTTCGGTGAACATGATTTGTCCAGCACTACGGTATATCTAACAGGTTCGGTATCCTTTGGACAGGTGACTATCAAACATTGAAAATGATCAAAGAGCGAAAGCTCTTTTTTTGTTGTCACTAACACCTAAGAAATATTGAATACGTTTACAAATAGTGCTATACTGATAGTGAAAATAATTGGAAAATTACAATCATTGGCTAGAGAGGAGCCTGCCTATGAGACGTTTTAATGCTTGGCCCTGCTTCCTAATCTTATTGGCGGTTTATTTTATCAGTTGTGTCATGGATACCACTGGAATTTCAAATCCCCTACCATCTGTCAAGGTGAATCGTTGTGAATCTAATCTGGATCGGATTGAAACGAGGTTTCATCTGACAGGAAGTCTCTTCTGTACGGAGTTGGAAGTGGAGTATTAGGGCCTATCTGTTACAGCACTTATCTTGTCCACTAACATGAAGTGACACCCAAAGAAAGGATATGACACGTATGACTGAAGCGGTTATTCAGGTTTCTTCTCTAGGAAAAAGTATTAAGGGAAAGACAATCTTAGAGGATATTAGTTTTGAGATAAATCAAGGAGATTGTGTTGCTCTGATTGGGCCAAATGGGGCAGGTAAAAGTACCTTGATGTCCTGTATTCTTGGTGATAAAAAACACAGTAGTGGGCAAGTCCTCATCGAAGGCAAGGCTGGTAAAGCCAAAAATCAAATTGCTGTTCTTCTTCAGGAAAATACCATTCCAAATAGTTTGAAAGTTAGTGAACTGATTGCTTTTTTCCAAACTATTTCTGACAACTCCTTAACCAATCAAGAGGTTCAGGAACTGCTACAATTTAAAGAGGACCAGTACCAGCAGTTTGCGGACAAGCTCTCTGGTGGGCAGAGGCGTCTTTTGGCTTTTGTTCTTTGTTTAATTGATAAACCTAAAATTCTCTTTTTAGATGAACCGACAGCGGGTATGGATACTTCCACTCGTCAACGTTTCTGGGAAATTGTCAATGATTTGAAAAAAGCTGGGACAACTATCCTCTATTCCTCTCATTACATTGAAGAAGTGGAGCATACGGCTGACCGTATCCTAGTCCTCCATCAAGGGAAACTTATCAGAGATACCACGCCATACGCTATGCGACACGAAGAGAAAGAGAAGCAGGTCACTCTTCCAAGCAGCTTTGCTAGCATTGTTCACGGACTACCTGACATCTATGAGATTACTGAAAAGCGGGATGTCATTAGCTTCATGACCAAAGATATTGATAAAGTCTGGAAATGTTTGGAAGATTTGGGCTGTGGGATTTCTGACATTGAGATTCAGAATAAAACACTTTTGGATAGTCTATTTGATTCAACAAGGGAGGACAAGTCATGAAAGCATTACTAAAAATAGAATGGATTAAAACATGGCGTAGTTGGCCCATATTTATTTTAGGGATTGGGATGCCTGTCGCTTTTTACCTCCTCTATTCAAGTATTGTCTCCAGTCCGACTCCAGAGTTACAGAAAGAGTTTCTTAAGACCTATATGTTGACTATGACTGGTTTTTCCATGTCTAGCTTTGGCTTGTTCACTTTTCCTTATATGTTGCAAGAGGACCAAACGGAGCATTGGCTGACCTATATCGAGCACTCAAAAATCAGTATCTGGGCTTATTATCTTTCTAAAATTTTTCGTGTGCTTCTAAACTTTATCGTCGCTATCATTGTGACCTTTTGTGTGGGAGCCTATTTCCGAAATGTCGAGATGCCGCTTTCCATTTGGATTGGTTCAGGTGTTCTCTTACTTCTTTCAAGTCTGGTCTTTCTAGCCTTTGGTTTACTTATTGCTCAGATTAAATCTCAACAAATCATGTCCATTGTAGCCAATATCATTTACCTGGGCTTAGCCATACTTGGAGGGTCGTGGATGCCTGTTTCCATGTTTCCAAAGTGGATTCAGAGTATTTCTGTATGGACACCTTATTATCATGTCAATGAGTTGGTCGTTCATTTTGCTAACGATGGAAAGTTTGCATGGCAATCACTCTTAAGTATTCTTGCCTATACGGCAGTAGCAACAGGGCTTGCACTCTATATCAAGTCTCATAGAGAAAGTGATCGTGTATAAAGGAGAAAAAATGGATATTTGGCAGAAAATGTATGAAAAGGCTCAAGCCTTGTATCAACCACAGGAAGTATCAGACTTTGTCTATGCTAAGCATGTCGTGGCTGCGGTGGAGGCTGAAGATGGACAAATCTTTACCGGCTTTTGTATGGAAGGGACTTGTGGTGTTTTCCACTTATGTGCCGAAAGAGCTGCCCTTTTCAATATGTATCAAGAGTCTGGTCAGACCAAGGTTAAGCGTATTATTGCTTTTCGAGACCAGCCACCACATGGTGGACCATCTGGTATGCCTTGTGGAGCCTGTCGAGAATTTTTAATGGAGCTCCATCCCGATAATCGTAACTTGGAGTTTATGGTTGACTACGAGACACGTCAAACCATCACTCTGGGTGAATTATTACCTTTATGGTGGGGTGAAGAACGGGCTCAGCACTTTGAAGAGAAGTCGGAAGACGAGGCTTAAGTGTGATAGAAATCTCTAAACTCTCGCAGTTCAAGTGCGAGGGTTTATTTTTTTGAAGTAAATTTCAGAAAATTCCAAACACACCTTGAAATTCAAAATGAAAGTGCTATACTATATCGTGAAAATAGAAAGAAGGTTTCATTATGGAGTCACTAGTGTCTTTTAGTAAATGGCTCAGCAAATGGTTTACTGTAGCTGTTATCCTCTGGGCGGTCTTTAACTACGCCCTTCCAGCAACAAGTAGTTGGGTCATTCCCAATACGGCCTACTTGCTTGGTTTGATTCTCTTTGGTATGGGGCTTACTTTGACCACTGAGGATTTTAAACGTATTGCTAAGCGTCCAATTCCAGTCATCCTTGGTACTGTTGCTCACTATGTCATCATGCCTGGCTTGGCTTGGTTGCTTTGTATAATTTTCCATCTTAAGGGTGCGACAGCAGCAGGTGTTATCCTAGTTGGGTCTTGTCCGAGCGGAACTTCATCTAGTGTCATGGCCTTCCTTTCAGGTGGGGATGTTGCCTTGGATGTTTCTATCGAAACCCTTTCAACTCTCTTGGCACCACTTATGATTCCAACGCTCTTGTCCGTCTTGGCTGGTCAATATGTCAGTGTGCCTGCACAAAACCTTTTCCTTAGTACCTTGCGTATCGTTGTTGTGCCTATTATTTTGGGTGTGGTTATCCACTCTATTTTTGGTAAGAAAATCGATGCCATCATTAAGATTATGCCTTTGATTTCACAGGCTGCCATCCTCTTGATTGTTGGGGCAGTTGTTTCTGCCAACCATGCCAATATTTTCACAGCAGCAACAGCTCTTGTCATTCCAGTTGTCATGCTCCACAATCTTTGTGGGTATGCCCTTGGTTTTGGATTTTCAAAAATCCTTGGTTTGGAAGAGCCACAACAAAAAGCCATTACCTTCGAAGTGGGTATGCAAGACTCAAGTCTTGGGGCAACGCTTGCTATGAAATATTTCGTGCCACAAGCTGCTATCCCATCAACTGTCTTTAGTATTTGGCACAATATCTCAGGTTCTATCCTCTCATCATGGTGGAAGAACCATTCAAAAAATAGTCATTAAGATAAATGAAAAGCTGACCTTGGGTTGGCTTTTATTTTTTGATAAAGAATCTCTTTTGAGACTTTCCTTGGGTTATGACGGATGTCAGCGAACGTCAAAGAAGTTCCATACCTAAGCTTAGAGTATAAGGTCTCGACATTTCTGAACCTCTGAAGTTTAAGTACTTCGGGGTTTTTATCATAGCGGAAAGTCTCAGTTATACTCACTTTGTTCTCAAAAAGAATGTGATGTCATTATATGCAGGCCTTCTTAGTTCATGGCGTATTTGAAAACGTTTATTTACCACTTGAAAAGGACATTTTTGACTATGTTATAATAGAGAGACAAAAGCAGTTTAGGAGAATGTTATGGCAACAATTGGTATTGATTTGGGAACGACGAATAGTTTAGCGGTTACCTATCGTAAGGGAGAGGTCCAGCTGATTCCAAATAGTTTTGGCGACTATTTGACGCCAAGCGTTGTCCATGTGTCAGACGATGTCTTGACAGTTGGAAAAATTGCGAAGGAACGCTTAGTGACTGATCCTGATAATACGGCCCAACTCTTTAAACGTTCCATGGGAACCAATGAAATGTTTTACCTCGATGGGGAAGTCTTTTCGGCAACGGATTTGTCAACTCTTGTGGTTAAACAATTAGTAGCTGATGCGGAGAGTTACTTAGGTGAAAGGGTTGATGAGGTACTCATTAGTGTGCCAGCTTATTTTAATGAAAAGCAACGTTCAGCTACCAAGGCTATTGGACAAAGATTAGGCATTAAGGTGGAACGTTTGATAAACGAGCCTTCTGCGGCAGCCATTGCTTGTCACAAGATTGGTAAGGACGAGTCTTTCATCGTCTTTGACTTTGGAGGAGGTACGCTTGATGTTTCTGTGGTTGATTGCTTTGATAATGTGATTTCAATTGTTTCCATTGCAGGTGATAACTTTTTAGGTGGTAGTGACTTTGATAAGGCTATTGCTGAAGATTTTTGCCAGTCGCAAGGTATTGATTTGGAGAAGTTAGATACGAAGCAAAAATCTAGCCTCCTCTTATCCGCAGAGCGATGCAAACTCAAGCTGCAAAAGGAAAAAGTGGCTACGGTATCCTTGACTTACGATGACCAATATTACATGAAACAATACAATCAGGCAGATCTTAAGTCCATCATTCAACCTGTTCTTGACCGTATTAAGAAAGTTATTGGTAGGGCGGTGAGTGATAGTGGCTACAAGGCTCATGAGCTAGATGCCTTTATCATGGTTGGTGGGTCTAGTATGATGCCTTTGGTTCAATCTTATATCACGAATCTGCTCAATCTTCCTATTAAGTGTCTGAAGGATATGGATGAGTTGGTTGCGCGTGGTTTGGGGACTTATTTGGCGGTCAAAGAGCGTCAGGAGAAGGTCAAAGATTTAGTGATTACAGATATTTGTCCCTTCTCGTTGGGAGTCAGTGCCTATGATTATGATTTTGATAAAAATATCTTTTCAAAGGTTATTAATAAGCTGTCTGTCCTTCCAACCTCTGCAAGTAAATATTATTATGCCAGTCGGGGACAGAAACAATGTCGCTTTATGATTTATCAGGGAGAATCACTTGATCCTGAGGCAAATCTCTTTTTGGATGAGTTTATTATTGATGTTCCTGGAACTGCGACTAAGACAGAGTTTTTTGAGACCACCTTTACTTACGATATTAATTCCATGCTCTATATAGAGGTTAAACTGGGGTCAACAGGCGAGACTAAAACGTATCGTATCGATAGTCAAAGTAAAATCGAAGAAGTTGACAAGAGTGAGCATCTGGAGAATATCAAGCTTGTCTCTGATCAATTGTCCTTTGAAGCCGACTTTAAAACTCAGTCTGAGCGAGCCTATCGTTTAGTCATAGAGATGCCTTATGAGATGCAATTACAATTTTTGTGGCAAATGGAAGGTTTTGAAAAAGGCTATCAGCTAGCTATTAACAATATCAAGAAGCGAAAAGAAATCGTGAAACGCTACCAGGCTTATCTTGATAGCATTGAAAATATCATATCACTAGATGATTTGGATATTTTCCGTAAAGAAAAAGACGACCACGAGGAGACAGGTGAGCCCTTTGATCGGTCTGATAACCCAAATTTCTGGAGATAGGAGATGACACATGAATTTTTGGTCGATTTTAGGCATTCAACCAACCAATAATCTTAAGGACATCAAGAGAGCCTACGCCAAACAGAGTAAGGTTTATCACCCTGAGGGTGACCCTGAAAATTTCCAACGCCTTCAGAAGGCTTATCAAGAGGCTCTTGCCTGGCAAAAATCGCATTCTGGAAATGAGGATATAGGTGCCGTCATAGGCCATAAAAAGGCAGATGGCAGTGTGGTTGGTCTGGTATCTGCCTCTCAGCTAGAAGCCTCCTTTAAACAAGCTGCAGATGCTAGCAAATCTAGTCAAAATCAAGAAAGTATTGATGAGCTTGCGCTTACCGATTATAGGACTGAAGAAGTTAAAGACGAGCAAGTGACAGAACATGAGGTTCAGCAGGTGAACTCTGAGCAAGAAGAGCAGGAGAAGTTGGATGAGTTAGCCTTATCTGATATATATGAAACTTTCAATCATAGTGAATCTTATCAAAGTAATAACAATGATTCTGTTCTAAGAGAAGATTTAGCTATTGAAGAGCAGGATAGTTTTCTTCAAGTTGTTGAGGAGTATTTTCTATGCAATCCTCTGACTATTTCTAAACTCAAAGGTTATATTAGTAAGTGTGCTGATTTGGGTTGGTTGAATGATCAGGACTTTGCCTACCGTTTTACCAAGACTATTGGCGCCATACTTGAACGAGGTGGCCTAAGATATGAGACCTTGGAAGGGCTTGAAACGTTAGCCAAGGAGTTTGACTTCACATTGTTGGAGGCCTACCTTTGTGACCTCTTGGATAAGAAATACAAGCAAGATGTTTGGCAGGGACGTCCGATACGTCAAGTGACGGAAGTGACCGAGCCCACCCGAACAGGGCAAAAGATTATTGTCGTCTATTTTCTCATTATGGTATGTGGTATCTTTTTCCTCGCCAATGGCTTTTTCACCCGAGAAATGCTGAAATCGCAACCTAAGAAGATACAAGTCATTACAGGGCTTACAGGAAATGAACTGGTCTCACAGGGGACGGTAGATAAAGCAGCATCTGCCATATCTGATTTGGCTAAAAAGTCAGACAAGCCCATTTCTGACACTAAAAAGGTGGTCTACGACCAGGCCAGTTCAACCTTTGTGATTGAGGATAGCTCGACAGGACAGCGTCAAGAACTACCAGGTGTGACAGAAGTTTATGTTTTGCCGGTTTATGAAAATGGTCAAGAGACCAAGGGGATTGCCACAACAACTGACGGTAGCAATTGGGAACTTAGAGATAGTGACGGCCAGGTCCGGGGTCCAATTACTTTATCAGTTGCCATGTCATCAGATATTGCTATCAAGAGTGAAAATGGAAGCTACACTACGGTAGAGAAGGAGTAGGACATGAAAGATTTTATTTTAAGAAATAGTGAAAGAGTCTTCGCTCTCCTCCTTACAGGTATTTTCCTAGCTCTCTTGTATTTTGGAAATAAGAAAGGCTTACATCTCTGGTTTGAAAGTGGGCGTGAAAGTGGTAGTCTAGGCTTGGTGACGGGAATCTTTATCTTTTTTTTGCTTGGGCTTATCGCTATTATCTGGATATTAACGGATAGATTTCTCCTATTTGTCTTAACCAAGATGGGTTATTATAGCGAGGATTGGTCTAAGGTTGTTGGCGTCATCATTGGAAAGAGAATTGCCAAAGCACCAAGAACAAGGGCTAATCATTTCCTAGTGGTTAAGGTTGGTGACACTAAACGTAACTTTTTCGTCAGCCAATCTAACTTTAATATTCTTGAAAAAGGTGATAGCCTTTGGCTACGGAAAGTCAGAGTGCATTATAAAGGACGTGTCGTCCGCACTTTTTACGAACTCACTGATCGATATTAGACAGTAAGAAGCTGACCCTTGGGTTGGCTTTTTATTTGTTGTTAAAAATAGGGTGAAATTAAAAATAGAATTACTCTAATAGTTGACATGATACGGTTTTGAGTAGTTCTTTCAAAAAAAATTTGCTATGCTAGTGTTATGGGAAAACTAAAAATTGATGTGGTTATCGTTCCATTAAGTGGGCACCTTTATCCAACCATGAATCTGCTAATGCCTTTATTAAAAAATCCTCACTATGATATTCGTTTATTCACGGGACAACAGAAACGTGCAGTAGCTGAGGCAGCAGGCTTTAAGGTTGTTACTATTCTTGAAGGTCATGAAACGGACTTTGAAAGGGTGGCTAATAATAAGGAGCAATTAGGCCTTTTTTCTGCTTATCGTCAACTATCAGCTAGTCTTGATATTATTAATCTTGCTTCCGATCAATTACTATCGGAATGGGAAGTAAGCCGACCTGATTTAGTGATTGCAGATTTTATAACCTTGTCGGGAGGACTTGTTGCAGAGCAAATGGGAATTCCGTGGATAACGACAATGGCTACACAATTTGCTATTGAAACGACGGATGGTCCTCCTTGTTTCTTCGGAGGAATGGGAAGTCCTAAGAATTGCAATCAATTGATTCAACAATGGCTAGGCAGAAAAATGACACGCTTTTTAAAGTATTCCGCCACTTTTTTATTACGAAATCGATTAAAACGTTATGGTTTTAAAATGTACAACCATAAGGGACAAGAGAGTATCTATTCACCGTATTCTATTTTAGGAATAGGAATGAAAGAGTTGGAGATAAAGAAAGGGTTCCCAGAACATTATCTCTGGGTGGGTCCTTCTGGAGCTTCGGTAGAACGAGGTGAGGATTATCCTCTTGATTTGTCTTCATTTGCTAATCATAAAAAAGTCCTAGTGACCTGTGGGACCCAATTGGACTGGGCAAAGGACAATTTAATTTACCAAACGAAGCTGTTAGCTAAGTCTCATCCAGAGTGCCATTTTTTTGTAACTTTAGGTCTTGGTGGTCAAGCATTCCAATGCCAAAAATTAATGAAAAATGTTTCAGTGGTTTCTTATCTTCCCTACAAAGAATACATTCCACAGATGGATTATGTCATTCATCATGGTGGTGCGGGTATTTTTTACCAATGTATTATAAATAACAAGCCAGCCCTAATACTGCCACACGATTATGACCAGTATGACTATGCTATTCGTGGCCTTGAGGCAGGTGTAGCTTTGACTGCCAAAAGAGAGGATGACAAGGCAATTGGGCAAGCTTTTCAGGCATTGTTGGCTAAGAAAGATTGGTCTGAGCTAGAGGCTTTAAGTCATGCTGCCAAGTCATATCATCCTACAGAAGTAGTGGAGGGTGAAATAGCTCGCCTGCTGGCAGACAAGGAGAAAAAACAATGAAGAAAGTTTTAGTAACGGGTGCTACAGGTTTTTTAGGCAAATATGTTGTGGAAGAATTGGTTGAGCACGGTTATCAAGTCAGAGCTTTTGGTCGTAATCGTGCAATTGGCCAGTCTCTGGTAAATGCCTCTGTGACCTTTATTCAAGGAGATTTGACAAACCAAGAGGATTTGACTAAGGCTTGTCAGGAAATGGATATGGTCGTTCATGCCGGTGCTTTGTCAACAGTCTGGGGTCCTTGGGAAGACTTTTACCAAACGAATGTCTTAGGAACTAAATACGTCCTTGAAGCTTGCCGTGAGGCTAAAATCGAGCGCTTGGTATATGTGTCGTCTCCAAGTATCTATGCAGCGCCTAGAGACCAGCTTGGTATCAAAGAAAGCGATGCCCCTCAGGAAAATAGGCTTAACAATTACATTCGAAGTAAATTGGCATCAGAAAAACTATTTAAAGATTATCCTGATGTGTCTAGTGTCATATTGCGACCTCGAGGACTTTTTGGGATTGGAGACACCAGCATTTTGCCACGTGTTCTTAATCTTAGTCAGAAGATCGGTATTCCTTTGATTGGTGATGGTCGCCAACTGATGGATATGACCTGTGTGGAAAATGTTGCTTTGGCTATTCGTCTGGCTTTGGAAACTCCTCAAGCAGCTGGAGAGGTTTATAATATTACCAATGGAGAACCCAGAGCATTTAGGGACTTGATTGAGGAAACCTTGAGAGGTTTGGGCTATCCCATCCGCTATCGCAAAATTCCTGCTCCACTTGTGTCTGCTATTTCAAGTAGTTTGGAGTTTATTTATAAGAATCTAAAGCTCAAAGGAGAGCCAGCCCTAACACGCTATACCTATTACTTGCTGCGCTATAGTCAGACTTTAGATATTAGCAAGGCAGAGCGTGACTTGGGCTATCGGCCTAAAATAACGATTTCAGAAGGGATTGAACAATATGTCCAAGATTATCGAAAGCATTGATTATTTTCCTGCGGGATATTGTACTAGCTATACTGGTCTTTTGTTCAAGAAAGTCAAGAATAAAAAGATGACCTTTCCAGCTGGTGTCTTTCTAATCAAACACAGAGATAAAGGCTATCTGCTTTATGATACAGGTTATCACTACGATATTAAGACCAAGCTTCGCTATGGCTTGTATCGTTTAGGAACGCCGGTGCAGATGACAGAAAAGGATCAGATTTCAAACTTGTTGAAGGCGGAGGGGATTAGGCCTGAGGACATTACCTATGTTATGCTTTCCCACCTGCATCCTGATCATTTGGGAGGGGCTGGCTTCTTTCCTAATGCGAGCTTCCTTCTGACTCAGGAGGTTTATGAGGTTTATCAGAAGCCTAAGTTGAAGGATTTGATTTTTAAGGAATTTTTGCCAGCGTCTTTTGAGAAACAGGTAACAGTAATCAAGGCTGATCAGCAAAACTCAACTTTTCCTTATCGTCCGACCTATGATTTATTTGGAGATGGAAGTATCTTGGTAGCCTCTGTTGATGGTCATGCCAAGGGTCAGGCTTGTCTCTATATTCAAGATTATAATCTTTTTATCGCAGCGGACTTGTGCTGGGGTGTCGATTTGTTACCTTATACGAAACAGATGCACCTCATTCCGTCCTTGGTTCAGGATAATATGGCGGATTATATCAAGGGGACTGAGTTACTGGAGGATATCCTAAAAGATGGGACGGAAGTACTAGTTAGCCATGACCCTGTAGAAAGGATAGAGCGTATCTTGTATGAAAAAAATAACCTTTCTTAAAACCTTTATCCAAACCAGATGGCTTCACAACTTCAAAACGAGAGCAGCTTTAGAAGCTTATCAGAAAAAGCAATTATCTAACTATATGGATTTTCTAAAACGGGAGTCTCCTTATTTCAAAAATGGTGTTCCTACTGACTTTGACCATATGGATAAGACCTTTATGATGACGCATTTTAACGAGTTAAACACTCAAGGCATCGATCGCGATGAGGCTTTAGCCTTGGCTATTGAGAGTGAGAAGACTCGTGACTTCACGGAACTTAAAGGTGAAGTAGCTGTTGGTTTATCTTCAGGAACATCGGGACATCGTGGCCTCTTCATCACGACCGAGAAAGAGCGAAGCATGTGGGCGGCAGCTATTTTAGCTAAGATGTTGCCAAAGGTGCACCTTTTTGGCCACCGAATTGCCTTTTTCCTTAGGGCAGATAATGAACTCTACCAGACTATCAATACGTCATTGATACGATTAGAATACTTCGATATTTTTAAAAATACTGATGAACATATTGAACGTCTTAATCATTATCAACCGACTATTGTTGTGGCACCAGCTTCCATGCTGATAGAGTTGAGTAAGCGTCTTAAGGCAGGAGACTTGTCTATCTCACCGCAAAAAATTGTCTCTGTAGCAGAAATTTTAGAGGATAGTGATAGAATTCGCATCTCAAGTGCTTTTAAGCTCCCCATTATTGACCAGGTTTATCAAGCAACGGAAGGTTTTCTAGCCTGCACTTGCTCTGCAGGCAATCTTCACCTCAATGAGGATATCATTTTTGTAGAGAAAGAGTATCTGGATGAGCATCGATTTTATCCAGTGATAACGGATTTCAAGCGAAGCAGTCAACCTGTTTATCGTTACAAACTTAATGATATCTTGGTTGAAAATCCTGAACCTTGTCCATGTGGTTCTCATTATACAAGGATTGACAAGGTCGAAGGTCGCTCCGATGATATCTTCTACTTTGAAGGTCAGGATGGAGGACAGGTGACAATCTATCCTGATTTTATCAGGCGTTGTATTCTCTTTGTGGAAAATGTTGGAGACTATCAAGTCAAGCAACATTCAGAGAAGATTGTTGAAGTCTGTCTAAGCCAACGAGACGAGCAAGTAGAAGAAGCTATCACAGCTCAGTTTCAACTCTTGGCGCAGCAAAAGCAGTTTAAGGTTCCGGAAATCCATTTTTCCGATTATCATTGGGATACCAGTCGAAAACTCAAACGTATTCAGCGTTTATGAAAGGATGAATGACAATGACAGAAGTAAAAAGACATGTTGAAATCGCAGGTTATGGAGTTTGTCTTCCAAAACAAACCGTACAATTCAAAAATCAAACACGTTATCGTGTTGTAGAAGATGAAGAAACACAGTTGGATTTGGCCGAAGTGGCTATCCAACGAGCTCTTGAAAATGCTAATTTGAAAATTGAAGACATTGATTGTCTTGTCTCAGCCAGTGCAGTTGGTGTGCAGCCTATTCCTTGTACTGCAGCCTTGATTCATGAGCGCGTGGCAAAAGGACTTGCCATCCCAGCTATGGATATCAATACGACTTGTACAAGTTTTATCTCAGCTTTATCAACAATGTCCTACTTGATTGAAGCTGGTGAATACCATCGTGTCTTGATTGTATCTAGTGAGGTCGGAAGTCTGGGTCTCAATCCGAAACAAAAAGAAAGTTTTGAACTCTTTAGTGACGGAGCAGCAGCCTTTATTTTCCAAGCAAGTTCTCAAGACAAAGGGGTTATTGCAAGTCTACAACATACCTGGTCAGAAGGTGCTCATGATACTGAAATCCGTGGAGGTTTGACTTCTTACCATCCTAAAAAATATTCAGAAAAGACAAAAACGGACTTTATGTTTGATATGAAGGGCAAGAAGATTCTCCTTTTATCAGCGCATAAGCTTCCTGATATGTTTCAAGAATTCCAAGAGAAAACTCACTTGGCTCTTGCGGATGTGGACTACATCATTCCCCATCAAGCTAGTCGCGCCTTATCTTTGGTAATGGATAAACTTGGTATTGCTGAAGATCAATATCTTAACATAGTTACTGACTATGGTAATATGGTTTCTGTATCTGTTCCATTTGGTTTGGCTTACTCATTAGATCATGGCTTAGTTAAAGAAGGAGATGTCGTCTACCTTTTGGGAACGGCAGCAGGTATGACGGTTAACATGTTGGCCTTGAAATTATAATTTCTTGGCTAGAAACGAATAGTGTCAAAATAACGGATGAACTTCCTTTTGCTTATAACTTAAGTTAGAGTTGACTGAAAGGTCAGCTCTTTTTCTTGCCTTTATGTCACATGACAAATGTCATGTCATGTCATGACATCTGGTGCTAAAAAGAGAGTGACCAAAAAGATATACTTTAGTCATAACTTAGAAATAATAAAAACGAAAGAGGTTATCTCATGAAAATCAAAACATCTTACCTTATCTACGCAGTTATCGGAACTATCTTTGCTGGACTTAGCATGTTTACTGACATCTTTGAAAGAGGTAATTTTGAAGCTATCTTCTCAAATCTGGGCATGATTATTGGCTTGTCTATCTCAGCCTACATTCTCATCACGATGGCTAAAAGTTTTATTGACCTTGTCATTAATGAATTGAAAAACTAGGAGGTTCAGTATGAAATTATTGAAAATACTAAGCATTATGCTCCTAGCAGCAATTTGGACCATCCTCTTTGCTTATGTCCTACTTCATGGCAGCAGTGATATTCTCTATAGTGTTATGGGTGTGTCTGTTGCAGCTTGTTATGTTTTTTTAGCTTTTTATCAAAAGAAAGGAAATCACACACATGAGTGAAGCAATCCTTCAAGTCACAAATCTTGTCAAAAAAATCAAAGGAAAAACAATTTTAGACCATGTTAGCTTTGAGGTGGGACAAGGCGATTGTCTTGCTTTAATTGGTCCCAATGGTGCTGGTAAAACGACCTTGATGTCCTGTATTCTTGGTGATAAGAAAGCCAGTAGCGGTCAAGTCTTTATCAAGGGTAAAAAGGGGAAAGCGCAAGATCAAATTGCGGTCCTTCTCCAAGAAAATACCATTCCCTCGCAATTGAAAGTCAAGGAACTGATTGCTTTTTTCCAAGATATTTCTGAGAATGGATTATCTAAAGTAGAGATTCAAGCACTCTTACAATTCAAAGACGACCAGTATCAGCAGTTTGCGAACAAACTTTCAGGGGGACAAAAACGTCTTCTTGCCTTTGTCCTCTGTCTAATTGGCAAGCCTGACATTCTCTTTTTAGATGAGCCGACAGCAGGGATGGACACTACGACACGCCAACGTTTCTGGGAAATCATTAATGACCTGAAAAAGTCAGGTGTAACCATTCTTTATTCATCCCACTACATCGAAGAAGTCGAGCACACAGCTGACCGTATCTTGGTCCTTCATCAAGGGAAACTCATCAGGGATACTACGCCACACGCTATGCGTAGTGAAGAAAAGGAAAAACAAGTCACCTTACCAAGTCGCTTTGCGCCAAGTCTTGACAAACTGGCAGCCATTTATGATGTGACTGAAAAACGTGATGTTGTAACCTTTATGACTAAAGATATTGAAAGTGTATGGAGTAGTTTACAAGCTCAGGGCTGTCGCATTTCTGACATTGAAATTCAAAACAAGACACTTTTAGATAGCCTATTTGATAGCACAAGGGAGGACAAGTCATGAAAGCACTACTTAAAATCGAATGGATAAAAACATGGCGCAGTTGGCCAGTCTTTATCATGTCCATCGGAATGCCTGTCGGATTCTTCCTCTTGTATTCAGGTATGGAAATGAGTCCTGACCCAGAGTCACAAAAAGCCTTTATCTTGTCTTATATGTTGACCATGACTGGATTTTCCATGTCCAGCTTTGGCTTTTTTACCTTTCCCTACATGCTTAGAGAGGACCAAACGGAGCACTGGCTAACCTATATCGAACATTCAAAAATCAGTATTCAGGCCTATTACCTCTCTAAAATCTTCCGTGTTCTTATGAACTTTATGGTAGCTATCCTAGTGACTTTCTGTGTGGGAGCTTTTGCGCGTGATGTTGAGATGCCATTCTCACATTGGCTTGGTTCAGGTGCTCTGTTACTCTTGTCAAGCCTAGTCTTCCTATCCTTTGGCTTGCTCCTAGCCCAAATTAAGTCTCAACAAATCATGGCTATCGTCGGAAATATCGTCTTTCTTGGACTTGCTATTATCGGTGGTTCTTGGATGCCAGTAACCTTGTTTCCAAAATGGGTTCAGCACATTTCGGAGTGGACACCCATCTATCATATTAATCAGTTGGTAGTCAATTTCGCAAAAAAAGGGGAATTTTCATGGAAATCACTCATTTTTATCTTGGTCTATGCTACAATAGCTACAGGCTTAGCCCTTTTTATTAAATTTTACAGAGAAAGTGACCATGTTTAGATCTTACCAGAAAAATGATTTCGCTTATTTTGTTAGTCTGATTTTCCTTGTTTTCCCAATCTTTGGAGTTTTTGGCGGGTATTTTCCAGTCTGGACCCTAGTTTTGACGGGTCTGTTTACCATCGCTTATCTCCTGATGGTATATTTGAAAAAAGCTTATAGTAAGTGGATTCCCTTTCTGTGGTTTTACACTCTAGCTTACATTATCTTTATGACCCTGACCTTCCAGGGGGGGATGATGTGGTTTATTTTTTTCAACGTCAATCTTCTCGTTTGGCGATTTGAGGATAGCATATCATCTTATCGCTTCTTATCCTTTCTAGCGACACTCTTGATTTTGACGTTATCATCCTTCCTATTGACAGACGATTTGGGTACCCACCTCATGTCTATGGCTATTCTCCTCTTTTCGTTGGGAATGTACTATTTTCAAAACCGTATACGTCAGGAGAGAAAGATGGAAGAAGCCAACCGTACCATCAATATCCTGTCAGCTGAAAATGAACGCAATCGTATCGGTCGTGATTTGCACGATACCTTAGGGCATACCTTTGCCATGATGAGTCTTAAAACCGAGTTGGCTCTGAAACAGATGGACAAGGAGCAGTATGATGCTGCGAGAAAGAATCTGGAAGAATTGAACCAGATTAGCCGAGACTCCATGTACGAGGTGCGTGAGATTGTCAATAAGCTTAAGTATCGAACAGTGGCTGAGGAGTTACTGGAACTCGAACGACTCTTTGACCTATCTGATATTGTCTTGACCGTGGATAGCAGTCTTGACCTAGACAGCCTGTCACCCGTTAGCCAGTCGACCTTGTCCATGGTGCTTCGTGAACTGGCCAATAATGCCATCAAACATAGCCAGGCTGATAGCTGTCAGATTCGTCTAAGACGTGATCATGGTATTGTTCTTGAGTTTGAGGATGATGGTTGTGGCTTTGAGGAAGTCACAGGACAAGAACTACACAGTATCAGAGAGCGTCTCAGTTTGGTAGATGGAGACTTGGAAATTCTGTCTCAATCGCATCCAACCATTATTCGTGTACATTTGAAAGAGGGAGGAAAAGCATGAAATTATTAGTTGCCGAAGACCAGTCAATGTTGAGGGATGCCCTCTGCCAGCTCCTCATGTTGGAAGACGATGTCGAAGAGGTCCATGCAGCCAGTGATGGTCAAGAAGCCATTACTCTCTTGGAAAAAGAAGAAGTCGACGTAGCCATTTTAGACATTGAAATGCCAGTTAAAACAGGCCTTGATGTCCTAGAGTGGATCCGTGCCAACCAAAGAGAAACGAAGGTCGTCATTGTGACTACTTTCAATCGAAAAGGCTATTTTAAACGAGCCCTTGCAGCCCACGTAGATGCCTATGTGCTCAAAGAACGTTCCATCAGTGACCTCATGGCGACTATCCATACCGTCCTAGCAGGTCAAAAGGAGTACTCACCAGAGCTTGTCGAAGGTGTCGCCTTTGATAATAACCCACTCAGCCAACGTGAACAAGAAGTCTTGACCATGGTGGCTCAAGGGTCAACCAACCAAGAAATTGCTGAAAGCCTCTTTCTCTCAAATGGAACCGTCCGAAATTACATGACAGCCATCCTGACCAAACTTGATGCAGGCAACCGAACAGAAGCCGTCCGCATTGCCAAAGAAAAAGACTGGTTGGGGTGAGGAGAAGTAGATAAATTTTCTATCACTATGTCTTAACTAAAAATTTGAATTAGATTAATTAGTAAGAGTGAAGTCTTTTTAAGTGAAACTTCCCGCTGTGAGAAAAGTGGCTGAAACAATTTTGTTTCAGCCACATGGGATTTTTGAGACCTTAGGCTCAAAAATGAGTCATGGAGCTTCGAAGAAGATCGCTGACGTCCCAACTCACTTAAGTGAAGTTTATAAAAGAAATTTTTTATTAAAGGTCACCATGTGGTGGCTTTTTTGTGCCTTATAATCTATCTAAACATTCACAGGCAAGAATGAGAGAAGTTGAAATGAGCCTCTACAGGAATATGTAGAGGCTTTGATGAATTATTAAATTGTGTCATTTTGTTTAGTGAATTAGACGGGTGGTTTTGATTTTTTCAAGTACCAAAACTATTTTCTCTTTTGTGAGAATAACACTTGGTTTACTTTTTTAACTGCTTTATAATAGAGTAAAATTGAGGTCTTCTGTTATGATAAAGATGTCAGATTTTAGGAGATAAGAAATCATGTTTGAATGTTTAGGGGCAGATTCTAAGGTTTCTCGGGGCAAATGGTGCTAGGAAGTCGACCACCATTAAACTGCTGATTGATTGATCAGTATATCGTGCCATTTGCCTTTACGGCTTACTATCCTGCCAGTTATTTCTTGCAGGATAAGAATGGGCTCTTTAATATCGGTGGTTTGATTCTGATTTCCCTTGTCTTCTTTTTCATTTCTCTCAAACTCTGGGATAGGGGCTTGGATGCCTACGAAAGTGCTGGCTCGTAAGGGAGAAAGTAAGACTAAAATCAAGAAAGGAACTTATAATGTTTACAATTGAAGAAGTCAAAGATGAAGATAAAAAAATGGCGGTTGTCGCTGAAGTTTTAAAGGATTTGCCAGAATGGTTTGGGATACCAGAAAGCACGCAAGCCTACATCGAAGGGGCCAAAGATTTGCAAGTTTGGGTAGCCTATCAGGAGAGTGAGTTGACTGGATTTGTAAGCTTGTCCTATTCTAGTGAAGAGTGTGCAGAGATTGATTGTCTCGGAGTAAAAAAAGCTTATCAAGGTAGAGGAATTGGGAGTCAATTGCTTGCGACTTTAGAAAGTGAAGCAGGCAAACAAGTAGACTATCTGCAGGTAAAAACAGTGGCAGAAGGTTCTAATAAGGATTATGACCGAACGAATGTCTTTTATCGCAGTCTTGGTTTTAAAAAATTAGAGATTTTTCCTCAACTATGGGATCCCCAAAATCCTTGTCAGATTTTGATAAAGAAAATCGTTTAAAACTTCCTGACAAAAAATTGAGAGTGCCATACTATAAAAGTGTTAGCCAATTTAGCTCAGTTGGTAGAGCAAGGCACTCGTAAAGTCTAAATCAGGAGATTTTGATGCTGTCATAAAGGATGCTAGAGAAGCAATCAGTCAGACGGAATTAAAGCAGAAATATAAGAACTTTTTGAGAGTTATCTCATTCGTTCAATCGTGCTGATAGATCCTGATTTGTCCAGAGAATAGCTAGAGGCTCAGTTAAACACAGACTCTACACTAGCTGAGAAAACTAAAAAGGTCTGTCTCGCTCTTTATGATTTAACCAATCGAAATAGAGATTAATTGGAAGTGACAAAAAAAACACAAGGAATTATTGATAAGGTAAAAATGAAAAAATCAATTTTTAAGGCAAGTTTTGAAGAGAGTCTCAACCTCGAAGATGACGGGCTTGTTCAGTATCAAAACAAGGATGTCTTCTCTAGGTTGGAAGCCTACTATAAGCAGGGAAAACCTACAATGAAACTTCATTTTCATAGTTTTTTGCTGACTTTGGTTGGCCCTATCTTTATCAATTTCATGATTCTAGTTGCCTCACTATCCTTTCATGACTCGGATCCTAAAGATTTAACCTTACCTATTTCTAAATATCCTCTATTGACAGCTGATGTTTATGTGGTTTCTTTCTTAATCTGGATTTCTATCATACTGATTGGCAAATGTATTAAACGAGCCTATTTACTGCCTTATCGTTCTCATTTCCATGTTCTAACATACCTCATTTGGTTAGTGCTTGAATTTAATTTACTAGCGATTGATGTATCACTGCCGACCTTAACAAATTGGTTCCTGGTTCTTATCTTTGTTTTGCTTGTACTATCAGGATTACTGATGTTAAGGCTTGAAATCAGTAGCCTCAAGAACTTGATGTATGGTGTCAATCCAGTACCTATCCTACCCAATCGACTTTTCAAAAAATTGCTGACTTTTGGAGCAGGGCTTCTAGGTTTTGCAGTGATTTTGAATATTCTGTTAAAACGTTTACCTATAACCTTTTCAACCTTGGTAGAGGGGGTAGGACTTTTAGGGATGTGGATTATTTTCAATCTGATAATGATGGCTTTTCTGATTTTTATGGAATGTCCATGCTACCTCCATGCCTACTTCAAATGGAAGTATCCTGAAGAATACCGAGACTGGGAAGGCAAGTCAGCAGAAGAATGGTATGGGAAGAAGTACTTGAAGAAGCATAATATCAGCTGAAAGTAAAAAATTGAAATAATAAAAGAGACATCTGAGTTTAACTTCAGATGCTTCTTTGGTAGTTATTACATTTAGAATGAATCATGCTTAAAATGTTGCTGATATATTTGTCTATTCTAAGTTTAAATCTTTTTTCATTTCCATTTTAAGATTTTTGATGAAAATTTGGTCACCAAAGGCTTCAGCCAGTACCGTAGCTGTATTATAGAGATTGGTTGCTTTTTCTATGTTATTCTCAAATTTCTCGGAGATAGTCTGCCTAGCCTTTTGGAATTCTTAGGGATTGCTATTGTAACCATTGGTATTATTGGGAATAGCCTACTGACAGGCTTGGATTAAGTTTTGACTAATGGTATCAAACCGTTCAGATGAATTGTCCGTATTTTGGAAGTACAATCTCACAAGAAAAAGCTTAGAAGTTATTCTTTGAGAACGCTTCTAAGCTTTTTGGGTTATGGTAATAATTACCCAAAGATTTCTTTTGCCAGTGCCTTACCTTTTGGAGTTGCGGCTAAGCCACCTTCAGCCGTTTCACGAAAGGCAGTTGGCATGGCTGATCCGACCTGATACATAGCATTAACGACTTGATCGACAGGAATAGCTGATGTGATACCTGCTAGAGCCATATCTGCAGCGACTAGGGCAAAGCTTGCACCCATGGCATTACGTTTAACACAAGGTACCTCGACCAAGCCAGCTACAGGGTCACAAATAAGTCCCAACATATTTTTTAGCACAAAACAGATAGCCTGACTGGCTTGGAATGGTGTGCCACCAGCAGCCATTGTAATAGCCGCCGAAGCCATAGCAGAGGCAGAGCCAACTTCGGCTTGGCAGCCCCCTTCTGCACCAGAAATAGAGGCGTTATTAGCGATAACGAGCCCAAATGCTCCAGCCGTGAAGAGAAAATCCTGTTGCTGCGACTCGCTCAAGCCTAGTTTTTCGATAGCAACTGTGAGTACAGCTGGCAAACAACCTGCTGAACCAGCCGTTGGTGTCGCACACACCAAGCCCATCTTGGCATTAGATTCGTTGACTGCCATGGCATTGCGGGCAGCTCCAAGAATTGCTGAATCAGCCAAGGTCTTTCCTTTTTTGATGTAGGCGTCTAATTTGGCAGCATCACCACCGGTTAAGCCTGTTGGTGATTTTTCTGGAGATAGGCCATCCTGAACAGATTGCTTCATCACTTCAAGGTTTCGGGTCATGAGCGCCAAGATTTCAGAACGGTCACGTCCAGATAGTTCGATTTCAGTGGCAATCATGAGTTCAGCGATATTACCTTGGTAATCATGGTCAGCTTGTTGAACTAATTCTTCAATAGTATAAAACATGGAAGCCTCCTCTTAACTGAAAAAGTTAACATTGTGTAAATGAGGAATTTTTGCAATCTCAGAGACAGCCTCATCACACTGGTGCGAGTCAATTTCGATAATCATGATGGCTTTTTCGCCTGCGTTTTCCCGAGTAACAGTCATCTGAGCGATATTGATACCGTAGCGAGACAGAATATCAGTCACAAGGGCAATCATTCCTGGAACATCTTGGTGAACAATGATGAGTGTAGGAGTATTCATCTTCAGATTGACCGCAAAACCATTGAGCTCAGTCACTTGGATATTACCTCCACCTATGGAAACACCTGTAGCCGTAATAGTTTTTCTAGTATTTTTTAGAGTAATACGAGTGGTGTTGGGATGTGGCGCATTACTGTGTTTATTGATTTTCCAATAAATCTTAATGCCCTTCTCGTAGGCAATGTCTAAGGCGTGTGGAATGTTAGGGTCATCCGTATCCATACCCAAAATACCAGCTACAAGGGCCACATCTGTCCCATGACCCCGATAGGTTTTAGCAAAAGAATTAAAGAGTTGAAATTCAACTTCTGTTGGTGTCTCACCAAAAATGGCTGAAACAATTTTTCCAATTCGAACCGCTCCAGCAGTATGGCTAGAGGATGGACCTACCATGACAGGACCAATAATGTCAAAAACCGATTGAAATTTTAAATTTTTCATAGTACGCCTCGTTTGATAAATCTTGTATTCTCAGTATACCACGAATTGGCGAGATTAGTTCATTCACTAAAATACTCTTCAATGGAAATAAAAAGCGTATTTTAAGCTTTCTTTAAGGTTTGTTCTGTATAATGAGAAACTGTTAAGTAAGCATACTTATTTTCATAAAGCTGAGAGGGCGGCCATATGGTCGTCTTTTTTGGGTGGAGTAATACAGAAATCTTAAGAAAATAGGTGAAAATTAATCATGCTACATAACTGAAATTATCCCACTTCCGTCATTACCGAAGTCAGGTCTCAAACACTATTAAGCATACCTATAAAATATGCTATAATTAAAGGGAAAGGAATATCGCTGAGGATTAGAAAGCAGAGAACTATCTCTGTTAGACTATTTTAGTCGAACATAGAAAGTCTTTAATCAAAATTTTTAATTTGTAATCTTTCTTAGCCGTAAAATGTATATTGGGAGGTGCAAAATGACTAGTTTACCCGTTGCTTTAACCATTGCTGGTACCGATCCAAGTGGAGGAGCCGGAATTATGGCTGATTTAAAATCTTTCCAAGCTAGAGATGTTTATGGAATGGCTGTAATTACTAGCCTAGTTGCTCAAAATACAAGAGGAGTTCAGTTAATTGAGCATGTCTCTAGTGAGATGCTTAAAGCACAATTGGAAAGTGTTTTTTCAGATATTTCCCCTCAAGCTGTAAAAACTGGTATGCTTGCGACTACGAAAATCATGGAGATGATCCAACCCTACTTAAAGCAACTTGATTGTCCCTATGTGCTTGATCCTGTGATGGTAGCTACTAGTGGAGACGCTTTAATTGATACAAGTGCAAGAGACTATCTCAAAACAAATTTGCTGCCTCTTGCAACGATTATTACACCCAATCTTCCTGAAGCAGAAGAAATTGTCGGCTTTTCTATCAAAAACCAAGAAGATATGCAAAAGGCTGGGCGTTTGATCCTAAAAGAATTTGGGCCTCAATCAGTTGTTATCAAAGGAGGACACCTCGAAGGTGGTGCCAAAGATTTCCTCTTCACAAAGGATGAAGAATTTGTCTGGGAAAGTCCACGAATTCAAACTTGCCATACCCATGGTACTGGTTGCACCTTTGCTGCAGTTATCACTGCTGAACTCGCAAAAGGGAAAAGCCTTTATCAAGCAGTAGATAAGGCCAAGGCTTTTATCACAAGAGCTATCCAAGATGCCCCTGAACTTGGGCATGGTTCAGGTCCTGTTAACCATACAACTTATAAAGATTAAAAAGAGAGTGGGACAGAAATCGGTCATTCGTTAGAATTCGATTTCGTCGTCCCACCTCCGCACAGTTGAGTAGGGCTGTAAAAGCTGATGAAATCAGCGTAGTAGAGCCCACTCAACCACTGCGTCTTGCTCGACAATCCAAAAACAATTGAGAGGCTAGGACTTTTGTCCCAGCCTCTCTTACTTAGGGGATGATTTGATCTAATTTTGTTAAAAATTCTTGGGTTCTCTTTTCAATATCTCTAGCCTGCATCAAATCACGAACTACTGCGATACCAGCAATATCTGTTCCAGAAAGTTGATGGATATTTTCACAAGTTAAACCTCCAATCGCTACTACTGGAATATCAACTGTTTGGCAGATGTCCTTTAAGGTAGAAATGAGGGTAATAGGGGCGTTTTCCTTGGTTGTTGTGGGAAAAATTGCTCCTGTTCCTAAGTAATCCGCCCCAGATTCTTCTGCTTCGAGTGCTCTTTTCACTGTTTTTGCAGTTACACCTAGTATTTTTTCTGTACCCAATACTTGTCTGGCTACTGAAACTGGGAGTTCGTCATCTCCGATATGCAGTCCTGCAGCATCGACAGCTAGGCACACATCCAAACGATCATCGATAATCAAGGGAACTTGGTAGGTATCGGTAGTTTGTTTCACTTTTTTTGCAAGTTCATAATACTGATTGGTTGTGAGATGTTTTTCTCGTAGCTGGACCATGGTAACCCCTGACTGACAAGCTTGCTCAACTTTTTTAAGGAAGGTTTCAAGTGAATCTTGGTAGCGATTCGTAACCAGATACAGTCTAAGCGTTTCTTTAAGCATAATAGTCTCCTTTGATTGCATCTAACCAGTTGGCCTCCTTTTTTAAGAGGGATAATTGATTAAGAATTTGAAAACGAAAGTCTTCTAGCCCCATTTCTTGGTCTATAATTTTCTCTGCAGCTATATTCAGATAAGACACTGCGAGACAAGATGCTTCGAAGGCTGTGGTCCCATCACTTAGGAAGACAGTAGCTAGAGCGCCAACAAGATCCCCTGTCCCTGTGATCCAGTCCAGTTCTAGACAACCATTGGTCAAAATTGCAACTTGACTAGCTGAAACGATGAGATCTTTAGGACCAGTAACTAAGAATGTACTTGTTGGATAGCCTTGACACCAGTCTTTCAGGACCCCCACTAAATCTGCTGTTTCTTGATCTTTCTGGCTGGCATCCACTCCAACTCCATGGTGCTTCAAACCCACTAGACTTCGAATTTCAGACATATTTCCCTTAATAATGGTTGGAGAATATTTCAAAATATCCATTGCTAAGGTTTTGCGGATAGGAGAGGCAGAGACGCCAACCACATCTAAAACCATAGGTAGCGAGGATTTAGAGGCAAAGGATGCTACCTTAAGAATCGCTCGCTCCTTGTCAACTGACAAATGCCCTAAATTCAATAAGATAGCTGCACTTTGCTTGGTAAAATCAAGGACCTCTCTGGAGTCATCTGCCATTACTGGCTTAGATCCCAGAGCCAAAATTGCATTAGCGACCATCTCACAGGAAATTTCATTAGTGATACAATGGATTAAATGACTTTCAGATAGAGGGAAGGGATTTTGAAAGGTATGCATCAGTTAATCCTTTCTTCAAAGAAATAGCTTTGTACCTTTTTAAAGAATTTCTGGGTAATTAAAAATCGAAATGATACAAAAGCTATGGCTGTCCCAATCAAGGTGGCTCCGATAAATCGTGGTGTGTAGATAAACCAGCTGAGTTTTGCAGCTGACCCTGTGAACAATACCATAACAGGATAAGAGACAATAGAGCCGATGATTCCTGTACCTATGATTTCTCCTAAGGCAGAAAAGTAGAATTTTCTACCATATTTGTAAAAGAGTCCGGATAGCAGAGCTCCAAAGGTAGCTCCTGTTAGGGCCAAAGGAGGAATTCCCTGTGTTGTCATACGGATCAAGGCTGTCACAGTTGCCATGACTAAAGCATAGGCGGGTCCCATTATGGTCCCTGCTAAAATATTCACAACACTAGACATAGGTGCCATTCCTTCGATGCGAAAGATAGGTGTTAGGACCACATCAAGTGCAATCATCATGGATAAAACGGTTAATTTATGAATTTGTAATTGGTTGGTTTTCATTTTTCCTTATTCTCCTTTTTCTAAAGCCTGTAAAGTGCTTTTCCATGTTTGATGCTGGTAGGCCATTTCCCAAAACTGTGCTTCCATATGAACACTAATTCGGAAGGCTTCGAGCATTTTTTTCTTATCTAGTTCATCACTTTCCCTGTAGAGTTGATTGACTAGTTCAGTCTCTTCTTTTATTTGCTGTTCGAGTTCATCTGTAATATAAGTTTCAATCCACTTCTGGTAAAGGGCTTCCGGTGAAGGATTAAGATTAAGTGCCTTACCTAGGTCATGGTACAACCACGGGCACGGGAGCAAGCTCGCAAAAGCAATGGCTACGTTCTCTTCCTCAAATTGACGATAAATATGCGAAATATAATGGTAGCAGGTTGGAGCAATCGGCTGCTCTGCCATTTCCTTGTCATTAATCCCCAACTCCTTGAAAAACTGTTGACGGATAAATAACTCACCTTCGACTAAGCTCTGAGCATTTTGTTTCAAAAGTCTCTTCATTTCTTGTTTTGAAGTTTTTTCAGCTAAGTGCTCATAGGCATTTGAAAAGGCATTTAAGTAGTAGGCATCCTGAATCAAGTAATAGCGAAAAATGGATGGGTCTAAATTTCCATTTTGTAACTGTAAAATAAAAGGGTGCTGAAAGGAAGCCTGCCAGGCCTCCCTAGATAATTCCATAGCAATATCTGTAAAATCCATAATAACTCCTTTATAAAAACAGACTGATTTGAAGGGTTAAAAAGATAAGTAGGTAGATGACTTTTGTCTGTCTGGGAATATAAAAGTTCCGATAGGACTTTTCTATCATGGCATCTTCATCATATCCATGTGCTGATAAGGCTCTTAAGTATAGATGTTGCCATCTAAAGACGGTAATCAAGACCTTGCTATAAATCAAAGGGGACCAAAAATGCAATTTTTGACCTCGTAACAAACAGGCCTCCTTTATGGATTTAATTTCTTTCTGAATCAGAGGAAAAGCATTGAAAACCACTAACAAGGCATAGGCCCAAGACCGTGACAAGCCCTTTTGTGCCAAATACAAGAGTAATTCTTTTAGTGAGATGCTTGTGATAAATACAATTCCTATACAAACTGTCACAAAACCCCTAGTTCCAAGTAAAACTGCTTGGGAAACATCTCCATGTAAATGAACTGCCCAGTAGTTTGCAAAGGCTGGCAGGATAGCCAAGAAAACCATCCAAATCATCATACGAAACTTGCGATAAAAGCTCATATAGACGATGCAAAAGAAGACAACCGATAGATTGAGAATAACTGATGGAACAAAGGAGGTTTCTAAGGATAGAAGTAGTAAAAAGAGGCTTGTTACCGGGGTTTGAGTGGGGACTTTAACCATTCTATCTCACCTCCGTTTTATCTTCTATATCAAGAGATATTAGTGGCCTTGTGATAGAAACTTCTTTAAGATGTTTTAACCCTGTAGATGTCATTTCAATCCAGTAATCAACTAGTGACTCAAGCGGATCTAAACGATGGGAAATAATTAAAAAGCTACGTCCTTTTTGACTATCCTCCCTTATCCACCTACAAACATAATCGCAAGCCCTATCATCTAAACCTGCAAACGGTTCATCTAATAAGACAACAGTAGCTTGACTTGTCATGATCATCAATAATTGAACCATCTTTTGTTGTCCTCCACTTAACTGATAGGGACTCTTATCTAAGGAATTCTCCAAATCAAACAATTGCAGTATTTCCTTGACTCTTTTATCGTTCTCACTATCTAGGTCATCTAACTGGAGCTCTTTTTTGAGACTGGCTCTGATAAACTGCTTATCCGCCTCTTGTACCACATACGTGATCTCATCATATAGACTTTTTTTCTTTTTTAATAGCCTATTCTTCCAACGAATCTTCCCTTTATACTTCTGAAATTGGAGAATGGAACGAAAGAGGGTTGATTTCCCAACACCATTATCCCCTAGGATACAGGAAATCCCTTCATAGAATGTAAAATCAGCAATGGAAAAGAGAGGAGAATTATTTAGGCTACAGGTCATTTGATCCATATGAAAAAGATCCTGACTATAGCCGACTTTCTTTGAAAAAACTTCTCTAGTTTCAGAGGAAGGGATTTTGAATATTTTTTTGATTTCGTCGTCTCTTAGTTCAACCATATGGTCGATATAGGCTTCATAGTCGGATAAATCATGATCACAGAGAATAATCGTTTTACCTGCTTCAACCAGTTCCTTCAAAATCCCAAGTATCTCAAGCCGACTTTTACGATCAATAGATGCAAAGGGTTCGTCTAAAAGATAGACACTAGGATTCATGGCAAAGAGTACTGCTAGGGCCGCTTTTTGTTTTTCTCCACCTGACAATTGGTGAATCGGACGGTGGAGAATTTTTTGGCTTCTACATTTCTCCGCAACTTCTTCTATTTTAGACTCAATTTCCTGAATTGGATAAGCAATATTTTCCAAGGAAAAGACCAATTCCTCAAACAAGGTCTCCATGGTAAATTGATGGTTGGGGTTTTGAAATAGGATACCGACCAATTGGACACGTTCAGCTACAGAAAGTTGTCTCATGTCAATTCCATCAATAAGGATCTGACCACTATATGGCACTGGACTGAGTTGGGCAATAATTTGAAAAAGGGTTGATTTACCCGAACCGCTTTTTCCAACCAATAAAGTAAAGGCTTGGGATTGAAATGTAAAGTCAATCGGCTTTGTGAAAGAGGGATAGACAATCCCCTTTAATTCCACCCCCATCTATACTTCACTCCCAGCAGAAAACTGATGGTAAAGTTTGACCGTAGTACGAACTAGAATCGCACAGAAGAAAAATACTGATGCAAAACGTACCAAAATCAAGGATAGTACGAAAGGAAGAGAAAAGGCATAGTAACCTAATTTAATGTATTCATAGACAAAGCTAAAGAGTGTAATTCCAATACTATTAGCGGTCAGTGAAAGCCAACTTTCATAACGATTCTTGGTGATAAGAAAGCCGAATTCACTTCCTAAGCCTTGAACCAAGCCTGATAATAGAGCTCCTAAACCGAATTGACTACCATAAAGGACTTCAGCAAGGGCAGCTAAAACTTCTCCAATAGTTGCACTACCGATTCTTGGGATGAAAATAGCCGTAATAGGTGCAGCCATACACCAAAGACCAAATAATATTTCGTTGGCAAAAGCCTGTAAACCTAGAGGTGTTAAGCCAATAGTCAAAATATTATATAGATATCCTGCACCTACAAAAACGCCACCAAAAAAGATAGACAAGAAAGCAAGTAAGATAACATCTTTTAAACGCCATTTTTTAAACATAAAAACTCCTTTTTAAGACAGTTGGGCATTTAAGAAAGACTTACCACAATACTCTACATCTAGTCTATCTGGTAAAAATTAAAAAACTCCAATTACAATCAAGAATTAGAGTTTTGCTTATAAGATTAGACAGTTTTTTTCGACACACGAAAAAAACCTTTTCACATTTCCCTTCGCCAGTATTAACTGTAGCAGGTTCAATGGGTATCATCTCAGCCTAAAGCACCCCAAATGTCTTTACTATTTTTATTAGGTCTTCATTATAACAGAAAATTCTGATATTTTCAAGAGCCAGAATGACTAGGTTATGAATAGAAAGTTTGTTAGAAAGCACTTTTTTAGAGATATAAAGACATCGTCACAGAAGCAGACTTGTTTATCCTGAGTCTAGAGCAATTCAAAAATATAGAGTAGTACAGGTTCTATCGTAAATAAAGTAATAATGCCTAAAATTAAACCCACCCAATCTGAATCATTTCTTTACGAAATACCTTCAGACTGAGTGGTATTTTTAGCTATTTTTCAATTTTAAAGTAAGACTGAGATTGAAGCGCTTTTAGTAACAAGAGACTAAATAGTGTTGTTAGAGTAATTTTGATGAGGTCTGGTAGTACAAATGGTAGGACTACCAATTTTAGAGTAGTTGGGATAGGAGAGTGAGTGAAAATTATAAAGCCAATAGCACCTCCGATGAAAAGGACCACTTCACCTAAAAAGTTTGCGATGAAAATTTGTATTAGGCTTTTCTTACGATTTGCAATAAGTGATGTGACTAATGCTCTTAGTGGGAAGAAAAGTAAAAATCCACCAGTTGGTCCAATAAAGGCGTGAAGACCACCATTGCCACCAGAGAAAACTGGTAGACCAATTGCTCCTAATAAAAGGTAAAGTAAAACGGAAAGGGTTGCTTCTTTAGGGCGATACAATGTAGCAATTAAGCCTATTACCAATGTTTGAAGTGTGATAGGAATAGGTCCTAAAGCAATCTGAAATGGCGATAGAGCTACGATTAAGGCAGCACCTAGTGGAATCAAGGTTATGGAATAAGTTTTGTTCATTTATGTTAACCTCCTAAATAATTTACGTTAACTATATTATAAAAAGTCACCTCTGATGTCAATATTTTCATCGATAATGTGGTGGTAGGCAGGTATTCACCTTGTTGTCTCAATGGTTGGTCAGCTGAATATCAACGATTGTGGGATTGTGGTATAATCAAGTCAGAATGAATTCTGAAAGGATATTACTCTTGCCATACAAATTTCTATTTTTCGACCTTGATCATACCCTCCTTGATTTTAATGGTGCTGAAGATACTGCTTTAACCTCTTTTCTTGAGGAGGCTGGAGTAGCTCCAAAAGATATTAAGACTTACAAGGATTACTATATTCCGATGAATCGTGCCATGTGGGAAGATTTGAATCATAGCTTGATTACAAAAGCTGAATTGCTTCGTACCCGTTTTTCACGTCTCTTTGAGCATTTTGGTCGGGAAGTTGATGGTGCTTATTTGGCTGAGCGTTATCAAGAGTTTCTGAGTCAACAGGGGCAGGAGTTGCCTCAGGCTCATGCCTTTATAGCTGAAGTTAAGTCACGTGGCTACAAGATTTATGCCGCAACCAATGGTGTTTCTTATATTCAACGTGGTCGTTTGCAGGCTTCAACCCTATTACCATTCTTTGATGCAGTTTTCATCTCAGATGAAGTCGGTGAACACAAACCGTCAAAAGACTTTTTTGATAAAATGGCTGCCCATATCCCTAATTTTGATCCAAAGGCAGCCCTTATGATTGGAGATAGTTTGACAGCTGATATTCAAGGTGCTAATAATGCTGGAATTGATAGCATTTGGTTTAATCCCAAAGGTTTGGCAAATGAAACACCCGCTGTTCCAACCTATCAAGTCAAAAACTACCAAGGCATTTTGAACATTTTGAGCAATTAATTTTGTTTCAATATTATTGCTATTTATGGGATTAATGGATTCAAAAATCTTCATAAAATGTAGTTAGACCATTTTTGATTGTGTAATATACAAAGTTAGTTTGCAAATGACTTTGAATAATAAATTTTTTGCGAACGAAGTGATTGTAAACCGAGACTTTCCGCCGTGATATAAACGCCTATGACAATTTTTTCAGGCGTTCGGAAGTTTGAAGACCTTAGACTCGAAACTTAGTCATGGAATTTCGAAGGAGTTTGCTGACGTCCGTCATCACCTTAGGAAAGTCTCAAAAGAGAAATTCTCCTTTAATTTTAGAGAGCTTTTCAGCTCTTTTTTTGCTACAATGAGAGCATGAATGATCTGATTAAACATAAGTTGGAATTGCTCCCTGACAACCCAGGTTGCTATCTCCACAAGGACAAATTCGGCAATATTATCTATGTCGGTAAGGCTAAAAATCTAAAAAATCGTGTCCGTAGTTATTTTCGAGGAAGCCATGATACCAAGACGGAGCTATTGGTATCTGAGATTGCAGACTTTGAATTTATCGTTACCGAGTCTAATATTGAAGCCCTGCTTTTGGAAATTAACCTCATCCAAGAGAATATGCCTAAATTTAACATTCGCCTCAAGGATGACAAATCTTACCCATTTATCAAGATTACCAAGGAGCTCTATCCAAGGCTTTTGATCACCCGTCAGGTTAAGAAAGATGGTGGTCTCTACTTTGGTCCCTACCCAGATGCTGGTGCTGCCAATGAAATCAAGAAACTTTTGGATCGTATTTTCCCCTTTAAGAAATGTAAAAATCCTGCCAATAAGGTCTGTTTCTATTACCATATTGGACAATGTAATGCCCACACCATCTGTCACACTACCAGGGACTATTGGCAAGGTTTGGTTGAGGATGTCAAGAATTTCCTAAATGGGCACGACAACAAAATCGTTAACCAGCTCAAGGTCAAGATGAAGGACATGTCTGACCAGATGGAGTTTGAACGGGCAGCCGAGTATCGGGATTTGATTGAGGCAGTATCGACGCTTAGGACCAAGCAAAGGGTTATTCGTCAGGATATGCAGGATCGTGATATCTTCGGTTACTACGTGGACAAGGGGTGGATGTGTGTTCAGGTTTTCTTTGTCCGTCAGGGAAAACTCATTCAGCGTGATGTCAATATGTTCCCCTATTATAATGAAGCCGAAGAGGATTTTCTGACCTATATGGGGCAGTTTTATCTGGATAGTCGTCATCTCAAGCCTAAGGAGATTTTCATTCCAGGGGACATTGATCAGGAGTCTGTCGAAGCTCTGGTTGGAGATGGAGTTAAGGTCTTCAAGCCTCAACGTGGAGAAAAGAAGCAGTTGGTTAATCTGGCGACTAAAAATGCTCGTGTCAGTCTGACTCAAAAATTTGATCTCCTCGAAAAAGACTTGGCTAAGACTCAAGGAGCCATTGAAAATCTAGGCAAACTCATGGGCATTCCGACACCGGTCCGTATCGAGTCCTTTGATAACTCTAACATCATGGGAACAAGCCCGGTATCTGCCATGGTTGTCTTTGAAAATGGCAAACCCAATAAAAAAGAGTATCGCAAATACAAGATTAAGACGGTTGAAGGGCCTGATGATTATGCTAGTATGCGTGAGGTTATTCGTCGTCGCTATAGTCGTGTCAAACGTGACGGTTTAACGCCACCAGACCTCATTATCATGGATGGTGGCCAAGGTCAGGTCAATGTCGCCAAGGATGTGCTTCGTAAGGAACTCAATCTCTCTATTCCAGTTGCGGGTCTTCAGAAAAATGACAAGCACCAAACCAACGAATTGCTCTTTGGAGATCCCTTACAAGTTATTGATTTGCCACGTCAATCCGAGGAATTTTTCCTCCTTCACCGCATTCAGGATGAAGTCCACCGATTTGCCATCACCTTCCACCGCCAAGTTCGTAGTAAGAATAGCTTTAGCTCTAAACTCGATGGGGTTGACGGTCTTGGGCCTAAACGTAAACAAAAACTTCTCAAACACTTCAAGTCTATGACATCTATCCAAAAAGCTACTGTCGAGGATATCCATGCCCTTGGCATTCCAGAAAAAGTAGCACAGGCACTGTTAGATAAATTGAATGATGATAACAATTAAAGAAACTTAATGAATTAAGCTCATTTTTTGTTATAATAAGAATAATTAAAAAAGAAAGGAGTCATGCTATCAAGAACGAAGCTAAAATTGAACGTCTTCTAGATAAAGGACGCCGAGGCCTTCTTCGTGGTATCTTTAGTCGTGCCACGATTATCCTCTTAATCATCTTGCTACAGCTTGTTGTTGTAACCATGTCTTACTTGTGGTTGCACCAATACAGGGTCCATCTTCAGGTAACAGAGGTGATCCTTCGTATCCTAGCCATTATCTATCTCTTTCAAAGTGATATGGAGTCGACGGCTGTTAATACATGGCTCCTGATAGTCTTGCCTTTTCCTATTATCGGAACCCTTCTTTTGGCCTATACGAAACTTGATTTGGGCTATAGAGGGATGAAGGGGGCTATTCAGAGCAATATTGACCGTAGTTCTGGTATTTTAAAACAGGATGAGCAGGCTCTTGAAGAACTTAAACAGCGTCACACCAGCAACTATAATCTGGTTCAATATCTTGAAAATGTGAATGGGCATTTTCCGGTCTATCGTCACACGAAGACCACCTATTTTCCAAGTGGTGAAGCCAAGTTCGAGGAAATGAAAAAGCAGCTCTTAAAAGCTGAGAAGTACATTTTCTTAGAATATTTCATCATTGACGAGGGTGATATGTGGGGCGAAATCCTAGCTATCTTGAAACAAAAGGTTCAAGAAGGGGTGGAAGTGCGTGTCATGTATGACGGCATGATTGAATTTTCAACCTTGAGTTTCGACTATAAGAAACGTTTGGAAAAAATTGGGATTCAATCTCGTGTTTTTGCGTCGGTTACCCCTTTTCTGTCAACCTATTACAATTACCGTGACCACAGGAAAATCTTGCTGATTGATGGTAAGGTCGCCTTCACAGGTGGCGTTAATCTTGCTGACGAGTACATTAACAAGATTAAGCGTTTTGGTTATTGGAAAGACACTGCACTTATGGTGGAGGGTCCAGCAGTTGATACTTTCTTAGTCCTCTTTCTGCAGATGTGGACCTATTCTAACGAAAGGTTAGATGTGACGCCCTATATGGTTGAACATGAGGCCTTTGATACCCCTGGCTTTGTTGTTCCTTATGGAGATATTCCATTGGACAAGGATAAGGTTGGTGAGAATGTCTATATTGACATTCTTAACCATGCGCGTGATTTTGTTCATATCATGACACCTTATCTCATTTTGGATGGTGAATTACTCCATGCTTTGAAGTTTGCGGCAGAGCGGGGCGTAGATGTCAGTATCATCATGCCTGGTATTCCTGATAAAAGTACAGTCTACTACTTGGCTAAGACCTACTACCCAACACTTTTGGAATCTGGTGTTAAAATTTATGAGTACACCCCAGGATTTGTTCATGCCAAGGTCTTTGTCAGTGACAATAGTAGGGCAACCGTTGGAACCATTAATTTGGATTATCGTAGCCTTTATCACCACTTTGAGTGTGCGACCTATCTCTATAGGACTGATTCAGTTCTAGCGATTGAAGAAGATTTCCAAGCAACAAAAGCCAAGTGTCACCAAGTGACTGTCGCTGATGTCGAAAATCTTCCTTTCTATCAGAAGGCATTGGGCTTACTGGCAAAATTGGTCGCACCATTGATGTAGTGACATAGCTTGTTAAAAGAGGGTTGAACCCCTTTTTTTGATAGGTTACAATAAAGGTAATCAAGTCAGAGGAGAAAATGATGTTAACCATTCGTCCAGTCAAGCTGTCAGATGCGAAGGCAATTCAGTCTATCTATGCCCCCTATGTTGAAAAGACAGCGATTACCTTTGAATATGAGGTTCCCAGTGTTCAAGAATTTGAGAATCGTATCAATAAAACCCTTGAAACTTACCCTTATCTGGTCGCTGAAGAGAATGGGCAAGTTCTGGGATATGCCTATGCTTCAACCTACTATGCCCGGACAGCTTATAATTGGACAACTGAATTGTCCATCTATTTGCACGAAGATGCCCGTGGTCGAGGTTTGGGAAGCCAACTTTACGATGCCCTTGAAAAAGAGTTGAAAAAGCGTGGTTTTCTGCGTTTCTTAGCCTGTATAGCTGTTCCAAATGAGGCTAGTATTGCCATGCATGAAAAACGTGGTTATGTCCAAGTTGCTCATTTTCCAAAAGTGGGCTACAAGTTTGAGCAATGGCATGATATTGTCTGGATGCAAAAGACCTTAGATGGTCCTGTTAGGAAAATAGAAAAATGAGCTATTAGCTATCAATAATACTGGTTAATTGCTCATGCCTTTTACCTATGTTAGAATGTCACTAAGACTAAATAAATTGCTGAAAGAGGTCGGAATACAAAGCCGATTTTTTTCATTCTAAAGGAGCCTGTATGTCCCAAGAAATAAGTGCCCGGCTATTGCCTCAGAAGCCGTCTAAATGGGCTAAAATTCTACTTAATCGTAAGGTACCCATTTTCCTGTTTTTCTTACTGGAATTGGCCTTTCTTGTCTTTTCATATATTAGCCTACAAGAGCATTTTCCATCTATTATCTTATGGGAACACTTATTGAGTGTTTTTACCTTTTTTTATTTGCTCAATCGTTCCATGGACTCCCGTTCCAAACTTTCTTGGTTGATCATCATTGCCCTCTTTCCCATTTTTGGGACAGCTTTGCTCTATTTTTCGCTCGCTGATTTTGGTGTTAGACGTTTGAAAAAGCGTCTTGTGGAAGCAACAGTTCAGGCTTCAGACTATTTGGCTACTGAGCTAGAGGTTGAGGACTATCTTTCTCATAGCGATAGGCAGCTGCAAAGACTGGCTTATTTTCTGGAGCATAGTCCTGCTCATTTTCCAATTTATAGAGATACTGAAGTGACTTATTTCCCACTTGGAGATGATATGCTTCCAGCCTTGTTGGAGGATCTGAAAAAGGCAGAGCGTTATATCTTTATGGAATATTTCATCATTGATGAAGGAGTCATGTGGGGAGAGATTTTAGCCATCTTGGAGGAAAAGGCTAAGGAAGGCCTGGACGTTCGTGTCATGTTTGATGGGATGAATGAGATGACCACCTTGTCCTACGATTATATCAAGCGACTGCACAAGGTTGGCATTAAAGCTCAGACCTTCTCACCAGTCAAGCCCATCCTATCAACCTATTACAATTACCGAGACCACCGAAAAATCACAGTGATTGATGGTCAGGTCGCTTATACTGGTGGCGTTAATATTGCTGATGAATATGTCAATAAACGTCAACGTTTTGGACATTGGAAGGACACAGCCCTTCGCCTAGATGGTTCAGCTGTTCAAACGCTAAAAGTTCTCTTTTTGACCATGTGGACGGTGACTGGAGTAGAAGACAAGACAGATATGGAGCACTATCTACAAGAAAAACCTCAAAAAAGCAAGAGTCAGGGTTTGGTTCTCCCTTATGCCAATTCACCTTTGACCTATCACAAAGTCGCCGAGAATGTTTACCTCCATCTTCTCAATACATCCACTGATTATGTTTATATTATGACACCTTACCTGATTTTGGACGACGAACTCGTCAGAGCCATGACCTTTGCGGCTAGACGAGGTGTAGATGTACGTATCATTATGCCGGGGATTCCTGATAAACAGTATGCCTTTGATATTGCGACTACCTATTTTAAAGTGCTCTTGGATGCTGGCGTCCGTATTTTCCGTTATACCCCAGGCTTTATCCATGCTAAAGTTTATGTTTCTGACGCCAAACAGGCTGTGGTTGGGACCATTAATACAGACTACCGTAGCCTCTATCAAAATTTTGAAAATGGGGTTTATCTTTATAAAAATTTAGAAGTGCTTAACATTGAACAAGATTTTGAGAAAACCCAGGCACTCTCAGAGGAAGTCACTCTGGAAAGTTTGTCTAAAATACCTATGTCTCATCGTCTAGGTGGCTATCTTTTTTCTCTGATAGGACCTTTAATGTAATTTTACGGATTTCCCCGCTTTATCTTCTATGGTATAATTAGGCCATAAGATGAATAAGGGGAATTTTTAATGAAAAAAGTAATGGTTTTCTTAGGTGTGACCTTGGTGTCAGGCCTAATTTTGACAACAGCACAAGACATTCAAGCTCAAGAAACGTCTGGAAATATCGTTTCTCTACGTAGCAGACGAGGTGGCTCTCGTTCTTCAAACAGGGGTAGCAGAAGCGGATCCAAATCAGGCTTTGGTTCTAGCAAAGGACATCATTCTGATAGTGATTCAGGAAAAGGCTTTAAGTCTGATAGTGGGGCCAGTAAGAGCTACAAGTCAAGTAGTGACCATGATAATTACGCTAGTTCTAGTAGATCGCATAGTTCGGGTGCGGACAGTGATACTAGCTCTAAATCAAGTAGCAGTCAGAGCCATTCAGAAAGCCAGCCTTCTTCTGGTAACAGTTCTAGCAAGTCAAAATCGGATACAAATTCAGGCTACACAAAACCTCAGATGTCTTCCCCTGAGCTAAATGAATCTGAACGCTCTAACTTTCAATCGGGTGCGAAAGTAAGTGATGATGAGACACTCAAAAAGTATTCCAAACAAAATGATGATTTTTCGGATGAACAGGCCAAAAGTATTTTTGACAATAATGACGACTATCAAACCCGTGATCGTTATTACCGACAAGATATCATCCGTAATCCTTGGTTCTGGATGTATATGAGTCGACGCTCTTATCATCGCTATGGAAATTCCTACCATTCAAAAGTCAATAATAACGCTTATACCAAGGGCTATCAGGATGGCTTTGCGGATGCCGAAAAAGGCATCGATAATTATGATTCCTATTCAAAGGAATCAACTCTTCTTGGTAAGTTCACAACAACTTCAGAGAAAACAGCCTATCTCCGTGGCTACAAAGATGGTCATGATGATGGCAAATAAGGCAGATGGTTAAGATACGATACCTTAATGGAGTCCATGGCTTGACTCTGTCGCCCATTATGCTAGAATAGAAACATGCGATGAGTCGATTGGCTCTTAGGAGCCTTTTGCGCTGAGGAGGTCTACATTAGATTGTAACGCAGGAGCGGACCTTGAGTAGTTGTGTGAACCTGCTACTCTCATCGAAAGATGCCTCTTATCCCTTGCCGTTTGGTAGGGGATTTTTCTTTATTCTTGGCTTTTTTACCCTTTTCAACTGGACTTAAACGTAGTATAATAGATTCACTAAACTAAATTGATAGAAAATTCCGAAAGAGGTTTAACTATGGGATACACAGTTGCTGTTGTCGGTGCTACAGGTGCCGTAGGTGCTCAAATGATCAAAATGTTGGAAGAATCAACACTTCCAATTGATAAGGTTCGCTACCTTGCGTCTGCACGTTCTGCAGGAAAAGTTTTGCAGTTCAAAGGTCAAGATGTGACTATTGAGGAAACGACTGAAGACGTGTTTGAAGGCGTTGATATTGCCCTCTTCTCAGCTGGTGGGTCAACCTCTGCCAAATATGCACCTTACGCTGTTAAAGCAGGTGCAGTAGTTGTTGATAACACATCTTACTTCCGTCAAAATCCAGACGTACCATTGGTTGTGCCTGAAGTCAATGCACATGCGCTTGATGCCCACAACGGTATTATCGCCTGCCCTAACTGTTCAACCATTCAAATGATGGTTGCCCTTGAACCAGTTCGTCAAAAATGGGGCTTGGACCGTGTCATCGTGTCAACTTATCAAGCTGTTTCAGGTGCAGGTATGGGAGCTATTCTTGAAACCCAACGTGAGTTGAAAGAAGTATTGAATGATGGCGTTAATCCACGTGATGTTAAAGCCAACATCTTGCCATGTGGTGGCGATAAGAAACACTACCCAATCGCCTTCAACGCTTTGGCTCAAATTGACGTCTTCACAGAAAACGACTATACTTACGAAGAAATGAAGATGACAAACGAAACTAAGAAAATCATGGAAGACGACAGCATTGCTGTATCAGCAACCTGTGTGCGTATTCCAGTCTTGTCAGCTCACTCAGAGTCAGTCTATATTGAAACAAAAGAAGTGGCACCAATTGACGAAGTGAAAGCTGCGATTGCAGCCTTCCCAGGTGCTGTTCTTGAAGACGACGTTGCTAACCAAGTTTACCCACAAGCTGTTAACGCTGTAGGTTCACGTGATACTTTTGTTGGACGTATCCGTAAAGATTTGGATGCTGAAAAAGGTATCCACATGTGGGTTGTTTCAGATAACCTCCTTAAAGGTGCTGCTTGGAACTCAGTCCAAATCGCAGAAACCCTTCACGAACGTGGTTTGGTTCATCCAACATCAGAATTGAAATTTGAATTGAAATAGGGAGTAAAACAGAAATCAGTAACTCGAAGAGTTTGATTTCGTAGTTTTACCCCCGCACAGTTGATTAGGAAGTACGAATGTTGCAAACATGAGTAGTTCCAATCAACCACTGCGCCATGATTCAGAAATCAGTAACTCGAAGAGTTTGATTTCGTAGTTTTACCCCCGCACAGTTGATTAGGAAGTACGACTGTTGTAAACATGAAAGGAAGAACTTACTTCGTAAGTCTTATCTGCCACCTCAAAGCATTGCTTTGAGCAATCAACCACTGCGCCATGATTCAGAATCAGTAAGGATTTTGTTTTGTATTCAAATACTAGTCTCAAGCTAAATCCAATCAAACAGGGAGCGATGTCTCTCTGTTTTTTTTGTGAATCGCCACAAATTGGAAACAATGCCACATCATGTTTTCAGAAAATTGTTAACTTAGCTGTCTGTCTGATCAAAATTATGGTAAAATGGAATGGATTAGAAAACGGTTGAAGGAGAATATTATGTCAATTGATCAATTAAGAGATGTTAGACTGATCACAGCACTTATTACGCCTTTCCACGAAGATGGCTCTATCAATTATGATGCTCTTCCAGGCTTGATTGAGCACCTTTTGGCTCACCATACGGAAGCCCTTCTATTGGCAGGAACAACGGCTGAAAGTCCAACACTTACTCACGACGAAGAGTTGGAACTCTTTGCAGAGGTTCAAAAAATTGTCAATGGTCGTGTACCACTAATTGCTGGTGTCGGGACCAATGATACACGTGACTCCATTGAGTTTGCTAAAGAAGTTGCTAAATTTGGTGGTTTCGCAGCAGGTTTGGCTATCGTGCCTTACTACAACAAGCCATCACAAGAGGGAATGTACCAACATTTCAAAGCGATTGCGGATGCTTCTGAATTGCCAATTATCATCTACAACATCCCTGGTCGTGTTGTTGTTGAAATGGCTCCAGATACTATGCTTCGTTTAGCTGAACATCCAAATATTATCGGTGTCAAAGAATGTACTAGCCTTGCCAATATGGCCTACCTTATCGAACATAAACCGAAAGACTTCTTGGTTTATACAGGTGAAGATGGAGATGCCTTCCATGCGATGAACCTTGGTGCTAATGGAGTTATCTCAGTAGCTTCTCATACAAATGGTGATGAAATGCATGCCATGCTCGAGGCTATTGAAAATAACGATATCAAGACTGCTGCAGCCATCCAACGCAAATTCATTCCGAAAGTTAATGCTCTCTTCTCAGTATCAAGTCCTGCTCCTGTTAAAGCAGTTCTCAACCATCTTGGTTTCGAAGTTGGTCCACTTCGTTTACCATTGGTAGCATGTACTCCTGAAGAAACTAAGCGTATTATCAAGGTTGTCCTTGAGGAAGATATTGAAACAACACGTAAAACGGTTACAGGTGTCGTTCGTCCAGACTATTAAGAAAGTGGAGTTGAGTATCGTGCTCAGCTCTTTTAGTTTAGTGGAATCAAGCAAACAAAATCAGTAGATATGTCTCCTAAAAGCAGTTTTCCACCGTGAAAATCTGCTTTTTTTTGATATAATCATAGTTAGTATGCTTAAAAAAGAAAGGATGTCCTATGAATCAACTTGAACAAAAACTTGAGCAGGATTTTGGTATTGTTTTTAGCCAAAAAGACCTCTTAGAAACGGCATTTACCCACACCTCATATGCCAATGAGCACCGCCTCCTAAACATTTCACATAATGAACGTTTGGAATTTTTAGGAGACGCGGCTCTGCAATTAGTCATTTCCGTTTACCTTTACAATCGCTACCCTAACAAGCCAGAAGGGGAGATGTCTAAGATGCGTAGTACCATTGTTCGTGAAGAGAGTCTGGCTGGCTTTACGAAAGCTTGTGGCTTTGAGCAGTTTATTCGTCTCGGTAAGGGTGAGGAAAAATCTGGTGGTCGTGAACGTGCCACTATTCTCGGTGACCTTTGGGAGGCCTTTCTCGGTGCCCTTTATTTGGACCAAGGATTGCCTGCTGTTGAAAAATTCTTGAATAAAGTGATGATTCCTAAAGTCGAAGAAGGCAACTTTGACCGAGTAACGGATTACAAGACGGAACTCCAGGAACGTCTTCAAGTCAATGGTACGGTTGATATTACCTATACCGTTATTGAAGAATCTGGGCCTGCTCATGCTAAGGAATTTACCATGCAGGTAGCTGTTGATGGTAAGGAACTTAGCACAGGTCTCGGAAAATCGAAGAAATTAGCTGAACAGGCGGCTGCCAAGGCTGCCCTTGAACAACTAGGAAATTAAGCATGTATTTGAAATCAATTGAAATGCAGGGCTTTAAATCCTTTGCGGACAAGACGCAGGTCGTTTTTGACAAGGGAGTAACAGCCGTTGTAGGTCCAAATGGATCAGGAAAATCAAATATTACAGAGAGCTTGCGTTGGGCTTTGGGAGAATCATCTGCCAAGAGTTTGCGTGGTGGCAAGATGCCTGACGTTATTTTTGCTGGTACAGAAGTTCGTAAGGCCCTCAACTATGCCGAGGTAGCAGTTACACTTGATAACAGTGATGGCTTTATCGCTGATGCTGGTGAATCTATTCGTGTGGAGCGTCATATTTATCGAAATGGTGACAATGATTACTTGATTGACGGTCGTAAGGTTCGTCTGCGTGATATTCATGACCTTTTCATGGATACTGGTCTTGGACGTGATTCTTTTTCCATTATTTCTCAAGGTCGGGTTGAGGCTATTTTCAATGCCAAGCCAGAGGAACGCCGTGCTATTTTCGAAGAGGCTGCTGGTGTTCTTAAATATAAGACACGTAAGAAAGAGACTGAAAGTAAGCTCAATCAAACTCAGGGGAATCTTGATCGTTTGGAAGACATTATCTTTGAGCTGGTTGGTCAGGTTAAGCCACTTGAAAAACAAGCAGCGACAGCTAAACGTTACTTGGAATTAGATAAAGAGCGTAAACAGACTCAACTTAATCTTTTGGTACACGATATTGAAGTTGGCAAATCAGACTTAACCAAAGCGCAAAAAGACTTGGCAGAAGTCAAAGAAAAATTAGCCAGCTATTATGAAGAACGGCATCGTTTAGAGACTGAGAACCAAGAGCTTAAGCAAAAACGCCATCAAATTTCAGATCAAATTTCTTCTGACCAACAAACCTTAGTGGATGTCACACGTCTCATTAGCGACTTTGAGCGTCAAATTGATCTTTATACTATGGAAAGTCAGCAGCGTTCTGAGAAGAAGGAAGAGACTGAAGCTCGCCTTAGTGAGTTAGAAAGTTTAAAAGAAGAAGCAGAAACTTCTCTTGATAGCGTCAACAAACGTCAAATTGAATTAACTCGTGAGCTGGAAACCATTGCCCAAGATTTGATTACTATTCAAACGGAGTTAGAGCATTTTTCTGATGATCCAGATACGCTTATTGAACGTTTGCGTGAGGACTATGTTAGTCTTATGCAGGAGGAGGCCAAAGTTTCCAATAGTTTGACTCAGGTGAATCATGACATGGACAGCCAGTCCCAAGCACTGGAGGCTCAAGCTGAAGAATATAAACAAGCTCAGTCTGACTTGTTGACGGCTCAAGAAGTTGCCAGCGAAGCGCAAAAAGCTTATCAAGCAGCTCAAGCAAGTCTTCAAGGCCTCTTAGCTACCTACAAAGAAAAGGCTCAGGCTTATCAAGCTCTTGATAAGGACTACCAAGAGGCCCAAAAGAAAATGTTTGACCTCATGGATTATCTTAAAAGCAAAGATGCTCGTCGTCAAAGTTTGGAGTCAATCCAGAAGAATCACAGTCATTTCTATGCGGGGGTTAAGGCTGTCCTTCAGAATGCCCAATCGATTCAAGGGATTATTGGAGCTGTTAGTGAACACCTGACCTTTGATACTAACTATCAAACGGCGCTTGAAATAGCCCTAGGTGCGAGTGGCCAAAATATTATTGTCGAGGATGAAGCTGCTGCTAAGCGTTCAATTGACTATTTAAAACGCAATCGTCAGGGGCGTGCAACCTTCTTGCCTTTAACGACCATTAAACCACGTCAACTTAATGGACAGTTTGCTCAAAGTCTTGCGAGTGCACCTGGTTTTATTGGAATGGCTTCCGATTTGGTAACTTATGAGGAACGCTTGTCCAATATTTTCCAAAACCTCTTAGGAGTAACGGCAATCTTTGATACCATTGACAATGCCAACAAGGCTGCTCGAGCTGTACGTTTCCAAGTTCGCATGGTGACACTTGACGGCTCTGAAATCCGGCCTGGTGGTGCTTTTGCCGGTGGTGCCAATAAACAAAATAACAATCTCTTTATCAAGCCAGAACTGGATGCACTGACTGCTGAAATCAGTCAGATTAAGGCTCATTTAAGCGACAGTGAAGACAAAGTTGAAGACCTTAAGACCAAACGTAAGGGGCTCCAAAAAGAGTTAGAGGATCTCAAGTCAGAGGGGGAAAACGCTCGTCTAGAGGAGCAAAAATTGGACTTGGAGCATCAACAAGCTTTGACAGAAGTAGAGAAAAGTCAAGCATTAGTGGACAGCTTCAAACAGGCTGCTCAGGGTTCTGAAGACTCGAATCTTCAAGATAAGGCTGTGCGTCTGAAAGCAGAGTTAACACAAATACAATCAAAACGTGAGGCAATCAACGACCGAATCGAGGCTATCAAGGAAGATAAGGATGCGCTTGGTCAACAAAAACAGGGTCTCTTAGACAAGCAATCTGAACTTCAGCTAAGGGAACGAGACTTACAGGCAGAATTACGCTTTGCCAAGACGGAAACTAATCGACTTCAAGCCGATTTGTCTGAGTTAATGAGGGAATCAGAAAGTCTCTTAGCTCTTCTCAACAACCAAGTTGACCAGAATCAATCTGACCGCTTGCCACATTTGCAAGCGCAGCGTGATGAAGCTGTTCAACGTAAGGATGATTTGGAGCAGTCCCTTGTTCGTGCTAAGATTCAAGTACAAGACTATGAAGGTCAGTTGGAAGACTTAGAGGAACGTTTGGCTAAGGCGGGTAATCGCAATGAGGATTTGATTCGTCAACAGACTCGCTTGGAAGAAGGTGAGCGTCAGATTAGCCAATCGCTTCGTAAGTTTGCAACTCAATTGGCTGAAGATTATCAGATGACGCTTGAAGTGGCTAAGGGACAAACGCAAGTTCTTGTAAATGTGGAACAGGTTCGTCAGAACTTACAAGGGCTTGAACGTTCTATTAAGGCTTTGGGGCCAGTCAATCTAGATGCTATTGACCAGTTTGAAGAAGTCAAGCAACGTTTGGACTTCTTGAACGGTCAGAAAGATGATTTGCTTGAAGCCAAGAGTCTCCTGCTTAGTACCATTAATGATATGGATGAAGAAGTGAAATCACGTTTTAAAGCGACCTTTGAGGCTATCCGTGAGAGCTTTAAACAGACTTTCACTCAGATGTTTGGAGGTGGTTCCGCAGATTTGATTTTGACCTCCGACAACCTTCTGGAAGCTGGTGTAGAGATTTCTGTTCAACCTCCAGGTAAGAAAATTCAATCACTTAACCTTATGTCAGGGGGGGAGAAGGCCTTGTCCGCTCTAGCATTGCTCTTTGCCATCATTCGTGTTAAGACGATTCCATTTGTTATCTTGGATGAAGTAGAAGCAGCCCTTGATGAAGCCAATGTAAAACGTTTCGGTGACTACCTCAATCGCTTTGATAAATCCAGTCAGTTTATCGTGGTTACCCACCGTAAGGGAACCATGTCTGCGGCTGATTCAATTTATGGGGTGACTATGCAGGAATCTGGGGTTTCAAAAATCGTTTCCGTCAAATTGAAAGATCTTGATTTAGACTAAAAATAGATTATATTTTCATGAAAGGTAGTTGATAGTTTTATCACTATCTTTTTTTACAGTCTCAAAAAATTTGCTTAGACTATCATAAAAAAATTAGGTTGGCGCTTTCAAAATAACGCAATCGATTGCGCAAAATAGCATCTCTTAGCCTATGATTAGGATTACAGTATTTATGAGAAAAAGGTCGGCTTGTCTTTTCCCTAGGCCATGTTACAATAATAACGGGAATGTCATATGGGGATATGGTGTTTTTCAAAGTTAGTTATAGTGTATGTGTTAAGATTTGAGTTTCTGGACACATGTTAGACTTCGCATGCACAGGTTAAGAAGTCTTCCGTTGAGAATATCTAGGCTTAAAGGCCTGGATTTTTTTCTCCTCTTGAAAGCTTCCTATTTTTTTGGTAGAATTGATAGTAATTGAATAGAAGTCGTAGAGACTAGTAACCTTATGGAAATTGTCAGGGATTGGGGGCCACGGACTGGAAGCCCCCTCAAGGGAAGTTTGGTGAATTCACTCATGAAAACAACGACTGACGAATCAAGGTCTGGGTAACCGGATAAAAAACGGATGGTACCGCGTGTCAACGCTCCGGGTTGGAGTTTGGCACGTGGTTTTTTGTTTGCGATTCGAAATTGTTATTTAAGAAAGGAATCTCATGGATTTACAAACACAATTGCAAGAGTTGAAAACTTCAACGCAAGCTAAATTGGCTGAAATGCGTGGAGAACACTCTAAAGAATTACAAGAATTGCGTGTGGCAGTTTTAGGTAAAAAAGGGTCTTTGACGGATCTCTTGAAGGGACTTAAAGACCTTCCAAATGAAGAACGTCCTAAAGTTGGTAAGATGGTCAACGAAGTACGTGACGTTTTGACTGAAGCTTTTGACGAAGCCGCTAAAATTGTTGAAGTCGCTAAAATTCAAGCACAACTTGACTCTGAAAGTCTTGATGTTACCCTTCCAGGACGCCAAGTCAAACTTGGTAACCGTCATATTCTTAGTCAAACAGCTGAAGAAATTGAAGACATTTTCTTGGGTATGGGCTTCCAAGTCGTTGACGGTTTTGAAGTGGAAACAGATTACTACAACTTTGAACGCATGAACTTGCCTAAAGATCACCCAGCGCGTGATATGCAAGATACCTTCTATATTACGGAAGAAATCTTGATGAGAACTCACACAAGTCCTGTACAAGCTCGTACGCTTGATAAACATGATTTTTCTAAGGGTCCGCTTAAAATGATTTCACCAGGACGTGTTTTCCGTCGTGATACAGATGATGCGACTCACAGTCACCAGTTCCACCAAATCGAAGGATTAGTCGTTGGTAAAAATATTTCAATGGGTGACCTTAAGGGAACACTTGAAATGATTATCCAAAAAATGTTTGGTGCAGAACGTCAAATCCGTTTGCGTCCTTCTTATTTCCCATTCACTGAACCTTCAGTTGAAGTTGATGTATCATGCTTCAAGTGTGGTGGTAAAGGATGTAACGTATGTAAGAAGACAGGTTGGATTGAGATCCTTGGTGCTGGTATGGTTCACCCACAAGTGCTTGAGATGTCAGGTGTTGATTCTGAAGAATACTCAGGTTTCGCTTTCGGTCTTGGTCAAGAACGTATTGCCATGCTCCGTTATGGAATTAACGATATTCGTGGTTTCTACCAAGGAGACGTTCGATTCTCAGAACAATTTAAATAAGGTTTAGGAGGTTGTCATGACAGTTGCCATTCGTAAGGTTCTTCCAGAAGAAGTAGAAGAATTAAAAGTTATCTCGGAAGATACTTTTAGGGAGACATTTGCTCATGATAATACAGAGTCCCAGTTGCAAGCTTACTTTGACACTGCGCTGTCTGAGAAAGTTCTCTTCGATGAAATCACTCACGAAGAATCACGTTATTTTTTCATTCTCGTTGATGGTGAAAAGGCAGGTTTTCTAAAAACCAATGTAGGGTCTGCCCAAACAGAGCAGCACCTAGACAATGCCTTTGAAATTCAGCGTATTTATATCAGTCATGCTTTTCAAGGTATGGGCCTAGGAAAGAAGCTCTTTGAATTTGCATTGCAGGAAGCCCGTGATCTAGGTTGTGATTGGGCCTGGTTGGGTGTTGGGGAAAGAAATTTCAAAGCACAGATTTTTTACGATAAATATGGCTTTGAAAAATTTGCAGAACACAATTTTCCGGTCGGTGATGGTAAAGTGGACTGCGATTGGTTATTAAAATTGAAATTATAAACCTATTATTAAGTTGATAGAGAGGAGTTTATAAGGCGATTAAACGTGTTAGTTCGTCTTCCTCTTATATTAGCTATACATATTCCTAAATTACAGAAAGGATTTGAATACGACCTCAAAGTTCGAGATTGGTTGTTTTTAAATCTAAATGTTTTGTTCCTAATTATAGAGAAAGGATTTGAACCCGCCCTAAGCTCTGGGCAAAAAAGATAAAGGCGCCTAGGTGCTGATGCACCAGCGTTGCCTTTCCTATTTTTGCTGAGAGCTCTTAATGGGCTTGGTATCATTATTATGCTAGTTAGTTATAAATGGTTAAAAGAGTTGGTTGATGTGGATGTTACCACTGCCGAACTCGCTGAAAAAATGTCGACGACAGGTATTGAAGTGGAAGGTGTTGAAACACCTGCTGAAGGCTTGTCAAAATTGGTTGTTGGTCATGTCTTGTCATGTGAAGATGTGCCTGAAACCCACTTGCACTTGTGCCAAGTTGATACAGGAGATGCTGAAGGTCCACGTCAAATTGTTTGTGGCGCTCCAAATGTCACTGCTGGAATCAAGGTCATTGTTGCCATTCCTGGTGCTCGTATCGCAGACAACTACAAAATCAAAAAAGGGAAAATTCGTGGCATGGAATCTCTCGGTATGATCTGTTCTTTGGCAGAACTTGGACTTCCAGATAGCATTATTCCTAAGGAATTTGCGGATGGTATCCAAGTTTTGCCGGAAGATGCTGTACCTGGAGATAGCATTTTCCCATATCTCGACCTTGATGATGAAATCATCGAATTGTCAATCACACCTAACCGTGCTGATGCCCTTTCTATGCGAGGTGTTGCTCATGAAGTCGCTGCAATCTATGGTAAATCTGTTCACTTCCCAGAAAAAGCGGTCACTGAAGACAGCAAGCCAGCTTCTGATAAGATTTCAGTAGCTATCGAAAGCGATAAAGTGGTTACTTATGCTAGCCGTGTGGTTGAAAATGTCACTGTCCAACCAAGTCCACAATGGTTGCAAAATCTTCTCATGAATGCTGGTATCCGTCCAATCAACAACGTGGTGGACGTGACAAACTATGTTCTTCTCTACTTTGGACAACCTATGCACGCCTTCGATTTGGACAAATTTGAAGCATCACGTATCGTTGCCCGTGATGCTCGTGACGGTGAAAAATTGGTCACTCTTGATGGTGAAGAACGTGAATTGACTGCTGAAGATATTGTTATCACAGTAGCTGATAAACCGGTAGCTCTTGCAGGTGTTATGGGTGGCGCTTCAACTGAAATTGACAACAATTCTAAAAACGTTGTTCTCGAAGCTGCTGTTTTTGATGGCAAATCTGTTCGTAAGACAAGCAGCCGTCTTAACCTTCGTTCAGAATCGTCATCACGCTTTGAAAAAGGTGTCAATAACGATACTGTCCTTGAAGCCCTTGATTTTGCAGCAGCTATGTTGCAAGAATTGGCAAATGGTACTGTTCTTGCAGGCCGTGTTCAAGCAGGTTCAGTGGACACAGAACCAGTTCAAGTTTCTACAAGCCTTGACTATGTAAATGTTCGTCTTGGAACTGAATTGACGTTCGCAGATATTGAAGATGTCTTTGCCAAACTTGGCTTTGGTCTTTCAGGTGCTGCTGAAAAATTCACAGTATCCGTACCACGTCGCCGTTGGGACATTGCAATCCAAGCTGACTTGGTCGAAGAAATTGCCCGTATTTATGGTTATGAAAAATTGCCTACAACACTCCCAGAAGCAGCAGGTACAGCTGGTGAATTAACGAAAACACAAGCTCTACGCCGTAAGATTCGTACTATTGCTGAAGGAACTGGTCTGACTGAGATTATCTCATATGCTTTGACAACACCTGAAAAAGCTGTTGAATTTGCAGTGACACCAAGTAACTTGACTGAGTTGATGTGGCCAATGACTGTTGATCGCTCAGCTCTCCGTCAAAACATGGTTTCTGGTATGCTTGATACCGTTGCTTACAATGTTAACCGTAAGAATAGCAACGTAGCTATCTACGAAATCGGTAAAGTCTTTGAGCAAAAAGGTAATCCAAAAGAAGATTTGCCAAATGAAATCAATACCTTCGCCTTTGCCATTTCTGGTCTTGTTGCGGAAAAAGATTTCCAAACCAAAGCAACGCCAGTTGATTTCTTCTATGCCAAGGGTATCGTAGAAGCTCTCTTTGATAAGCTTGACCTTACTGTTGACTATGTAGCGACAAAAGACCTAGCAAGTATGCACCCAGGTCGCACTGCGACTATTGTACTTGATGGTCAAACCATTGGTTTCCTTGGTCAAGTCCACCCGCAAACCGCTAAGAACTACGGTATTCCAGAAACTTATGTAGCTGAAATTAATCTCAACGCTGTAGAAGCTGCCTTGCAACCAGATCAACCATTTGTTGAAATCACAAAATTCCCTGCAGTATCACGTGATATCGCCCTTCTTCTTAAGGCTGACATCACCCATCAAGAAGTTCTTGATGCTATTAACTCTGCTGGAGTGAAACGCTTGGTTGCCGTTAAACTCTTTGACGTTTATGCAGGTGAAAAACTTGGTGCAGGAATGAAATCAATGGCCTATAGCCTTACCTTCCAAAATCCAAATGACAACCTCACAGACGAAGAAGTTGCCAAATACATGGAAAAAATTACTAAAGCTCTCACTGAAAAAGTTAAAGCAGAAGTACGTTAATAGTTAGAAAATCCATCTGAGAAGATGGATTTTTAAGTGATTAGACGATATTACATAAAGGAGATAATTTGTTTTTAGAGTTCTTTGACGGGGTATGGGGACATTACACCTTTGAATCTGATAAAGTCAATATACTTATTGATGGCTTACCCAGTTTTGCTTATCCTTTGGGGCAATTAACATTTTTAGTGTTAGTCTATAGGTTACTTGTTCATCAGTATGTTAAGAAGTTTTTAATCATGTCACCTCAAGATATCTGGGCTTGGCATAAAGAAAAATTTTGTCAAAGTAAATTATCTTTCATTGTCATCCCGATAGTTTATTTGTTTATTTTCGGAATGACCTATGTTTTGGTTGAGGATGTTTTAGCTACCGTCACTATTTACAAAGATTATGGAGGACCCATAGCTAAAACCATTGATGGCAAAGTTGAACAAATAGATATTAGTCATGTTGGCTCAAAAACGAGTAGTGCTAGAATTAATGCTCACTTTGTAAGCTCTGACGGGCAGACTTATGACATTCACCTGATAAACGGTGATAAAAGAATCGCTATTTATATGCGACACCATGAGTCAGATTCCTATACTGCAACACTTTCCTTTGATAGACATGGCAAGCCACTCTATATTTCTAAATTCTGGGAGTAGGCAGTTAGAAAAGGTCTTTCAGTGATTTGCACTTGACAAATATGTAAATTCTCTGCATAATAAAAGAAAAAAACTTGAAAAGAGGGTAGCCATGCAAATTATTAAACGTAATGGTCAAGTTGCTGAATTTGATCCTGATAAAATCTACCAAGCCATCTTAAAAGCAGCCCAGACTGTGTATGTTATTGATGATGCTTGGCGCCAAAACCTAGCTCAAGTGACTCGTAAAGTAGTGCTTGATCTTCAAGACGCCCAAGTGGAGCGCCCAACCATTAACATGATTCAGTCATTGGTTGAAAATCGTCTTATGGAAGCTGGTTTTATCAATATTGCTGAACATTACATTTCATATCGCTTACAACGTGATTTGGAGCGTAACGGTTATGGAGACAAGGTGATTGTCCACCTTCGCTTTGAACAGACTAAATAAACAAAAGCCATCGTTTGATGGCTTTTTGTGTGTACTAGTTTTCAGTCTATGGTTTTATGGTTTGCAAAAGTTTTAAAAAAGTTTTCAATTCTTCTTCGTGACCTATTTGCAGATAGGTATCAGATGTAGGGCTAATAAAGGAAGACTCTAAGAAACGCATCTGTGTTTGAGCTTTAAATTTTTCTAAAGAAAGCCCTTTAGGAAGCTGCCAAGTGATATGTCTAGGAGAAATTTGGTAGGGTAAAGTCACATTAGCTCGTTCAATGGTTCCTTGACTTCTAGCCATGGTTTCTTGAAAAAGATCACGCAGTTTTTTTATATTTTTTTGGAACATGCCATTATCTAGGTAGACTGAGAGGGCCTTTTGCATAATAAGATTGGTATCATAGTCAATAAGTCCTTTGTGAGCCAAAAAGGTAGCTCTGAGATTTTGTGGTAGGACAACACTCCCCAAACGTAACCCGGGGAAAAGTGCCATGGAAAATGATTTGATATAAATAATGCGGTCGTGGGTATCATAGTAGTGAATCGGAAGATTTTTACTGTCACTAAAATCTCCCATATAGTCATCCTCAACGATATAAACATTATACTGACTGGCTAGTTGAGCCAGCTTTTCCTTTTCTTTGGCGGTATAGCTCAAACCTAGAGGATTGGAATAACGGCTAATGGTATAGAAGAACTTAATTTGGCCAGATTTAAAGTACTTTTCAAGGAGGTCAAGATCTAATCCATCAAATCCACGGTTTATGGTTTCATAGGTCAATTTTTGACGGTTAACCAGTTGGTTCATACGGTGGTAGGTAGGCTGTTCCAAGAGAATTTTATGACCACCATTGCCAAAATCCATCTGTGAGAGGATGTAAAGGGCTTGCTGACTTCCTGAAGTGATGACAATCTGATCCGCATTCACATAAATATCATCAGCTGCTAGTCGATTTTTTAACGCTTCAACCAGTTCTGAAAGTCCAGCTTGCTCATGGTAGTAATTGAAGAGATAGTCTTGATGGCCAGCCAAACTTTCATCTAGGCAAAGGTGAAAATCTTCGTAGGCCAATTGATTATAGTCATTAAGATTGAGAAGGACTTTGTCACTTGTATCGGAGCGTCCCTCAAGAACATAGTAGCCACTTTTGGGGACAGCGTAAATATAGTTTTGATATCTAAGCTCCAAGAGGGCTCTTTGGGCAGTATCCTTACTACAGGAGTAAGTCTGGCTAAGTTGACGAATGGAAGGTAACTTGCTCCCTTTTTCCAAACTACCATTTTGGATATCGTTCTTAATGCTTTCTAAAATATTTTGATAAATACTCATAACTGACCCCTTACAGATTTTTCCTTATTGTACCTTAGATATAGGCTTTAGGCAAGGTTACTGGGGAAATTTGACAAGATTATTAGATTTTGACATAATAAAAAGGCTGTAAGGAAATATTAATTCCCCTTCAAAACAAGTTTAAGGAGATTATAAAAATGACTTTTAAGAAAATTTTAGGCCTTGTCGCTTTGGCCTGTTTGACCATCATTGGCTTGTCGGCTTGTTCGACAGAAAAGGAGCCTACATGGACTTACGATAAAAACAAATTGTTATTTACTGGCCAAGATGCTAGTGTACAAGTTCTTTCTGCCAAGAAAATCGAATCACCTGAAGGACAAAAGGCTGTCCGTGTACACTATAAACTTAGCAACACAAGTAAAGAAACCATGAATGCCTACACTCTATTGATGAAGGTAGTTCTTGATGTTAAACAAGAAGATAAGGAAGTCAAGGTTGCTACAATGGTCTTTTCTCAAGATGATGACAGAGATAAGATTGCTAATAAGACCAAGATTGCTCCTAAGGAAGTCAAAGAGATTGTGGTTGACTATACCGTTGCTGACTTTGATCATGACTTAACCATTGATTTCTCAGACTATGGTACGGAGGCAAATGCAACGGCTAAGGTATCATTACGAAATCTAGAAAAAGCACCAGTCAAATACTTCGATAAAAAAGATAAATAAAATGAGTCATCACACGCTTGTGTGGTGATTTTTTGATGAATGAAATTCTGTACCCGTACAGTTTCTAAAAAGCCCTCTTGTAAAATCGTCAGAATTTTCATAAACTTGAATTATATTTATTAATCAAGGAGTTTTAGGTATGTCAACAAAACGCTTAACCCTTTCGGCCTTTTTTATGGCACTTGTCATTATTTTGAGCTCGAGTCTCTTATCTATTCCCGTCCCAGGAGGTCATTTCTATTTTAACGGTATCGTTATTTTTTTGGTTGGTTTGATTTTTCCTCCGACGGAAGCTGTCATTATAGCAGGGGTGGGTTCCTTTATTGGTGACTTTCTCTTTTACCCTCTTCCAATGTGGGTGACCTTAGTGACACATAGCCTACAAGTCCTTGCTATTGCACTTATAGTTGGCAGACGTTTAGGTAAATTGTCTAAATCAAGAGCTATTTTAGGTCTTTTGCTTGGAGCTCTCATTGATTTGGTGGGTTACGGATTGGGCCGTGCCTTTGTCTATGGTACGCCAGCAGTTGCAATCATGAAACTTCCTTTTGATATTGTGGCAGCCATAATCGGTCTTGGACTAGCCTATTACATTTATTTCCATACGGGCTTTGTTAAACAATTTAAAAAAGTTTGGGAAGGAAACTAGATGACGACTCTTATAGTTGCTAATGATTTGGTTGGTTTGGGGAAGGTTGCCTTAACCAGTAGTCTCCCCATCATGTCGTCCTGTCAGATAGAAGTCCTTCCTTTGCCTACGGTTCTTTTGTCCTCACATACCGGCGAGTTTGAGCATATCTATCTACGAGATCTTAAAGAAGACATGAAAGGTTTTTGCCAACAGTGGGAGCAGTTGGACTTTAAAGTGGATGGCTTGGTTAGTGGTTATTTCAAGTCAAGAGAGGAGCTAGATTTAGTTGCTCAATTGGCTGAAGAGAAGCAAATCCCTTTATTTGTCGATCCCATAATGGGAGATAATGGCCAGCTCTATAAGGGATTTGACAAGACTTATGTGGAAGCTATGAGAAACTTTTGTCAGCAGGCGGATGTGATTATCCCTAATATGACAGAGGCCTCCCTTTTGACTGGGTCCCCATATTTGGAAAGAGACACCTATGATAAAGCTACTATCGAAAAGCTTTTAAGAGATTTAGGCAAACTTGGCCCCAAAAAGGTCTTTTTGACCGGAGTCTCACTAGAGGAAGGAAAAATTGGATTAGCTTATTTTGATAAAGAAAATGAGCAAACGACCTACCTCATGCGCCCTAGTTATTCGGAACATTTTTATGGGAGTGGTGACATCCTAACTGCTATCTTATCGTCAGGGTATTTTCACCACTTGGATTTGCTTGAAGTCTGTAACTTGGCCTTGAATTTCATGGATAGAGTTCTTTTATCGACCATGTCCAGTGGTCGTCCTGTAAAATATGGACTCTGTTTTGAATCCCACATAGGATATTTATTTAATGGATTTGAAAAATTATTGGAGGAAACAAATGGTAAATAATAAAATTCGTGAATTGGTCGAACTCAGTTTGTATGCAGCTTTAATTATTGTGAGTGTGCAGTTTATTCGTATTCCTTTTGGACCTCAATTTGTCCATTTAGGAAATGCCCTAGTCGTGATTGCTGTTTTGATTTTTGGTTCAAAAAAAGGTGCCCTTGTAGCAACAGTAGGATTAGGACTGTTTGATATTCTCAATGGTTATGCTGCTGAGGTTTGGATAACGATTTTAGAATCTCTGATTGTCTGTTATGTCCTTCATCTCGTTTTTGAGAAAGTCCTCAAATCAAATGACAAAACGAGCAATATTATCCTCATTGGGGTGATAGCTGCAGTGACGAAAATCATTCTTAATTTTGTCAAATATACGATTATAAACACTGCTGTTGCATCTCTACCTTTAAAAGCTGCAATGCTGGCTTCAGTGGTTAAGATTGGTGGTACTTTTGGGACATCAGTTGTTACAATTATTGCGGTTCCTCTTTTATATCCTGTCTTCAAACGCATTTTGAAAAAAGACTAAAGATTTAGCAGGCTCGTCCTGCTTTTTCTTTGCTTTTTGGATGATTTATGGTCCAAATTTACCTTAAAAATGGTAAAATGGTTAAGTTAATGTCAAGAAAGGAAGGGACTAAATCTTAGTTTAGTCCATAGGTCATATGTCTATTTTAGAAGTCAAAAATCTTAGTCACGGATTTGGTGACCGTGCTATTTTTGAAAATGTCTCTTTTCGTTTGCTTAAAGGAGAACATATTGGTTTAGTTGGTGCTAATGGTGAAGGAAAATCAACCTTCATGTCTATCGTTACTGGGAAATTGCAACCTGATGAAGGTAAGGTGGAATGGTCTAAGTATGTGACAGCGGGTTATTTGGATCAGCATGCTGTCCTTGAGAAGGGAATGACCGTTCGTGATGTTCTTCGGACAGCTTTTGATGAGCTCTTTAAAACCGAGGAACGCATCAATGAAATTTACATGTCTATGGCTGAAGAAGGAGCTGACGTTGATGCTCTAATGGAAGAAGTAGGTGAACTCCAAGATCGCTTGGAAACTCGTGATTTCTATACTCTAGATGCTAAGATAGATGAGGTTGCTCGTGCCCTTGGTGTCATGGATTTTGGTATGGATACAGATGTAACGGACCTTTCAGGTGGTCAACGTACCAAGATTCTCTTGGCTAAGTTATTGCTTGAAAAACCAGATATCTTGCTTCTTGATGAGCCAACCAACTATTTGGATGCAGAACATATTGCCTGGCTTAAACGCTATCTTCAAGAGTATGAAAATGCCTTTGTCCTCATTTCTCACGATATTCCATTCTTGAACGACGTGATTAACATTGTCTACCATGTTGAAAATCAGGACTTGGTTCGTTATGCAGGCGATTATGACAATTTCCAATCCGTCTATGCTATGAAAAAAGCTCAATTAGAAGCCGCCTACGAACGCCAGCAAAAGGAAATTGCAGACCTGCAAGATTTTGTTAACCGGAACAAGGCACGTGTTGCAACTCGAAACATGGCCATGTCTCGTCAGAAGAAATTGGATAAGATGGATATTATCGAGTTGCAGGCAGAGAAACCCAAACCTGAATTTCATTTCAAGGAAAGTCGTACACCTGGTCGCTTTATTTTCCAAACCAAAGATCTCGTTATTGGTTACGACCGTCCTTTGACAAAGGCACCTTTGAACCTTACTTTTGAACGTAATCAAAAGGTAGCTATTGTCGGTGCCAATGGTATTGGTAAGACTACCTTGCTTAAGAGTTTGCTTGGTATCATCCAACCACTTGAAGGGGAAGTTGAGACAGGTGACTTCATTGACCTAGGTTATTTCGAGCAAGAAGCAGAAGGGTCACGTCAGACGCCCCTTGAAGCTGTTTGGGACGCTTTCCCATCCTTAAATCAAGCTGAGGTTCGTGCGGCTCTAGCCAAATGTGGGTTAACGTCTAAGCATATCGAAAGCCAAATTCAAGTGCTTTCAGGGGGAGAGCAGGCTAAAGTTCGCTTCTGTCTCCTGATGAATCGTGAAAATAATGTCCTTATTTTGGACGAACCAACCAACCACTTGGATGTTGACGCTAAGGAAGAACTAAAACGCGCTCTTCAAGCTTTCAAAGGTAGTATTCTTATGGTTTGTCACGAACCTGACTTTTATGAAGGTTGGACAGATGTTTGGGATTTCAATGAATTAGTCTAATTAAAATAGAGTGGTGACATCTTCTTCTAGGGAGGTAAGTGTCACTCACTCTTTTTTTGCATTTTTAAGAGCAAAGTACTGATTGCTAACTGTAAGTATTACCGAGGTCATATTAGGGATACTATCTGTCATCACAATGCGGTTTTTAGCATGATTTGACGCAATCAATTAGGAATATAGAGCAAAAATACTTAATTTGTTCAAAAAGTAACAAAGTCTGAGCATAAAAGGTGTAACCGTTTTCTGAATATGGTAGAATATTATAGTAAAACTATTATCAAAAGAAAGTTGGATAAACTTATGTCAAAAATCGTAGTTGTTGGCGCTAACCACGCTGGTACTTTTAGTATCAATACTATTCTCGATAATTACGGAGACCAAAATGAAGTTGTTGTTTTTGACCAAAACTCTAACATTTCATTCTTGGGTTGTGGTATGGCTCTTTGGATTGGTAATCAAATTTCTGGTTCTGATGGCCTTTTCTATGCCAACAAAGAAGGACTTGAAAGCAAGGGTGCTAAGGTTTATATGAACTCACCAGTTGAGTCTATTGACTTTGATGGTAAAACCGTTACAGCTCTTGTTGATGGAAAAGAACATGTTGAATCATATGACAAATTGATTTTGGCTACTGGTTCACAACCAATTTTGCCTCCAATCGAAGGTGCTGAAATTAAAGAAGGTAGCCGTACTTTCGAAGCTACTCTTGAAAACCTTCAATTCGTTAAACTTTTCCAAAATGCTCAAGAAGTTATCGATAAGTTGAACGACAAATCACAAGATATCAAACGTGTAGCAGTTGTTGGTGCTGGTTACATTGGTGTTGAATTGGCTGAAGCTTTCCAACGTCACGGTAAAGAAGTCATTCTTATTGATGTTGTTGACACATGTTTGGCAGGTTATTATGACCATGACTTGACTGATCTTATGGCTAAAAACATGGAAAACCATGGTATTAAATTGGCATTTGGTGAAACTGTTAAGGCAGTTGAAGGGGATACTAAAGTTGAACGTATCGTCACTGATAAAAATGCTTATGATGTCGACATGGTCGTTCTTGCCGTTGGTTTCCGTCCTAACACAGCTCTTGGTGCTGGTAAGTTGGAAACATTCCGTAATGGCGCTTACCTTGTTAATAAGAAACAAGAAACATCAGTTAAGGACGTTTACGCCGTTGGTGACTGTGCTACCGTTTATGACAATGCCCTTGATGATGTCAACTACATTGCCTTGGCTTCAAATGCTGTTCGTTCAGGTATCGTTGGTGGTCATAATGCCGGTGGTGGCGATGTCGAATCAAATGGTGTTCAAGGATCAAATGGTATTTCAATCTATGGCTTGAACATGGTATCTACTGGTTTGACTGAAGAAAAAGCAAAACGCTTTGGCTTCAATCCTGCAGTAGTAGCTTCAACAGATCTTCAAAAAGCTGCCTTTATGGAAGATGGAAATGAAGAAGTCACAATCAAGATTGTTTATGACAAAGATACACGTAAAGTTCTTGGTGCTCAAATGGTATCACGTATGGATATCTCAATGGGTATTCACATGTTCTCATTAGCAATTCAAGAAGGTGTAACTATTGACCGTCTCCAATTACTTGATTTGTTCTTCTTGCCACACTTTAACCAACCACTTAGCTATATTGCTAAAGCAGCTATCTCAGCTAAATAATATGAAACAGCTAATTCATTTGAATTGGCTGTTTTTGTCTCTTTAAGCTACTAAAAAAGCCTCCTTTCGGAGACTTTTTCTAGTTAACTAATGTCACATTAGTTCTTTGAAGCTTCTTGGAAGTCTGGGTTTTTCCATGCTTCATCAATGATAGCTTGCAATTCATCAGCTGAAGCTTTCATCTTTTGTTGTTCAGCATCGTTCAATGGGATGTTAACTGGACGTACAATACCGTGTGCACCAACGATAGCTGGTTGACCAATATAAACGTTGCTTACACCATATTGACCTTCTTGGAATACAGACAATGGAAGTACTGCATTTTCATCGTCAAGGATAGCTTTAGTGATACGAGCAAGGGCTACTGCGATACCATAGTATGTAGCACCTTTTTTGTTGATGATTGTGTAAGCTGCATCACGAACACCTTCGAACAATTCAACCAATTCAGCTTCTTGAACGTTTTCTTTGTCTTTAAGGAATTCTTCAAGGTTTACACCAGCGATGTTAGCGTGTGACCAAACGGCAAATTCTGAGTCACCGTGTTCACCCATGATGTAGGCGTGAACTGAACGTGCGTCAACGTCAAGTTTTTCAGCAAGTGCTTGACGGAAACGAGCTGAGTCAAGTGAAGTACCTGAACCTACAACGCGTTCTTTAGGGAATCCTGAGAATTTCCATGTTGCGTAAGTCAATACGTCAACTGGGTTAGCGGCTACAAGGAAGATTCCTTTGAATCCTGATTCAACAACTTGTGTAACGATTGATTTGTTGATGGCAAGGTTTTTACCAACAAGATCAAGACGAGTTTCACCTGGTTTTTGAGGAGCACCAGCAGTGATAACTACAAGGTCAGCATCCGCACAGTCTTCGTATTTAGCTGCATAGATTTTTTTAGGTGAAGTGAATGCAAGGGCGTGACTAAGGTCAAGTGCATCACCAACAGCTTTTTCGAACAATTGTGGAATTTCAATGATACCAAGTTCTTGAGCGATACCTTGGTTTACAAGTGCGAAAGCGTAAGATGAACCTACGGCACCGTCACCAACAAGGATGACTTTTTTGTGTTGTTTAGTTGCAGTCATGGTCTAAACATCTCCTTAATTTTTTATTGGGTTACCCCGTACAATGCTTATTCTACCACTTTAAGCGACAGATGTCACGAGATATTAAGTAAATATTGAATGAAAGCGTTTTATGAGACTGAAAAATAAAGCGTTTTATGGTATAATAATATAGAAATTTTCTATGCTCTTTTATTAGAGTTTGGAATGATTTGAATGAAAGAAAAGAGGCATTTTAAAGGTGCAAGATAATAATTTAATTGACGTTAAATTGACATCTGAAATGAAAACGAGTTTTATCGATTACGCCATGAGTGTAATCGTTGCTCGTGCTTTGCCAGATGTTCGTGATGGTTTAAAACCAGTACAACGTCGTATCCTTTATGGAATGAATGAGCTTGGGGTGACACCTGATAAGCCACATAAAAAATCAGCTCGTATCACTGGGGATGTCATGGGTAAATATCACCCACATGGTGACTCATCTATCTATGAGGCTATGGTTCGTATGGCCCAATGGTGGAGCTACCGTTACATGTTGGTTGATGGTCACGGTAACTTTGGTTCTATGGATGGTGACGGAGCCGCCGCTCAGCGTTACACTGAGGCGCGTATGTCAAAATTCGCCTTGGAAATGCTCCGTGATCTCAACAAAAATACTGTTGATTTTCAAGATAACTACGATGGTTCGGAACGTGAGCCAATTGTTCTGCCATCACGTATTCCTAATTTACTTGTTAATGGCGCAACAGGGATTGCCGTTGGTATGGCGACCAATATCCCACCGCACAATCTGTCTGAGACAATTGATGCTGTCAAATTGATGATGGACAATCCTGAGGTCACAACACGTGAGTTGATGGAAGTTCTCCCTGGCCCTGATTTTCCAACGGGTGGTCTGGTCATGGGTAAAACCGGTATTCACCGTGCCTATGAGACTGGTAAGGGCTCTATTGTTCTTCGTTCGCGTACTGAAATTGAAACAACTAAATCAGGTCGTGAGCGTATTGTTGTCACTGAGTTTCCTTACATGGTCAATAAGACCAAGGTTCATGAGCATATTGTTCGTTTGGCCCAAGAAAAACGTGTTGAAGGAATTACAGCAGTCCGTGATGAGTCGTCTCGTGAAGGAGTTCGCTTTGTTATTGAAGTGCGTCGTGATGCCTCTGCCAATGTTATATTGAATAACTTGTTCAAATTGACACAACTTCAGACTAACTTTAGCTTCAATATGTTGGCTATTGAAAAGGGTGTTCCTAAAATCCTTTCTTTGCGTCAAATCTTGGCGGATTATATTGCCCACCAAAAAGAAGTTGTGGTTCGTCGCACACAGTTTGACAAGGATAAGGCTGAGGCACGTGCCCATATTTTAGAAGGCTTGTTAATTGCACTCGATCACTTGGATGAAGTGATTGCAATTATTCGTAACAGTCAAACGGATTCGGAAGCGCAAGCTGAGTTGATGGCTCGTTTCGAACTTACCGAACGTCAAAGTCAAGCGATTCTTGATATGCGTTTGCGTCGTTTGACCGGTTTGGAACGTGATAAGATTCAAAACGAATATAATGATCTGTTAGCCTTGATTGCAGACTTGGCCGATATCTTGGCGAAACCTGAACGTGTTATTGCCATTATCAAAGAAGAATTGGATGAGAGCAAGCGGAAATTCGGAGATGCTCGTCGCACCGAACTTATGGTCGGTGAAGTTGTCTCACTTGAAGATGAAGACCTCATCGAAGAAGAAGATGTGGTTATTACGCTTTCAAACAAAGGCTATATTAAACGTTTGGCTCAAGATGAGTTCCGCTCACAAAAACGTGGTGGACGTGGGGTCCAAGGTACTGGTGTTAATGACGATGACTTTGTTCGTGATATTGTTTCAACTAGCACTCATGATCACCTTTACTTTATGACTAACAAAGGGCGTGTATACCGTCTTAAGGGCTATGAAATCCCTGAATATGGTCGTACAGCCAAGGGATTACCAATTGTCAACCTCTTGAAGTTAGACGAGGGTGAGACCATTCAAACGGTGATTAATGCTAAGAGTGATGAAGCTTCTGAAAATAATCACCTAGTCTTTGTAACTCGTCAAGGTTTGGTTAAGCGCACTAAAGAAGCCGAGTTCAAAAACATTCGCCAAAATGGTTTGATTGCCTTAAAACTTAGAGAAGGTGACGAACTAATCAATGTCTTCTTGACTACAGGAAATGAAGAAATTATCATTGGTACCAAGTTTGGATACAGTGTACGCTTCAAGGAAAATACGATTCGAAGCATGAGTCGTATGGCTGCTGGTGTTAAAGGAGTGACTCTTCGTGATGGCGACCAAGTCGTTGGTGCTGCCGCTATTACGGACGACCAAGAAGTATTGATTATCTCTGAAAAAGGTTATGGTAAGCGTACTTCAGCCACTGAATACCCAACTAAGGGTCGTGGCGGTAAAGGTATCAAGACGGTTAATATCACTGATAAGAATGGTCATTTAGCTGGTATTGCTACCGTTTCTGGTAATGAAGACATCATGGTCATGACTGATACAGGTGTTATCATTCGTACAGCAGTTGACAATATTTCCCAAACTGGACGTGCCACTCAAGGGGTTAAGGTCATGCGTTTGGATAATTCTGCTCGAATTGTAACTTTTGCTTTGGTTGAACCAGAAGAAGTTGTGAAAGCTCCCGAGGCCGACCAAGAAAGTGGTGGTAACTGATGAGTAGAGATAAGAAAAATAAGACAACTAAAAAGCATCATAAATGGCTTGAAATCCTTCGTTGGGTCTTGATTGTTGTTCTTTTGGTTGTTGGTCTAGCGCTATTTTTCAATAAGTCCATCCGCAACACTGTGATTGCCTGGAATACCAATAAATATCAAGTTAGTAATGTTTCTAAAAAGACAATTGAGAAAAACAAAGAAGCTAAGACTAGCTTTGACTTTGAAAATGTTCAATCAATCAGTACCGGATCCGTTTTGCAAGCGCAAATGGATGCTCAAAAGCTTCCGGTTATTGGTGGTATTGCCATTCCTGAGGTCGGTATCAATCTCCCTATTTTCAAAGGCCTTGGAAATACAGAGTTGACTTACGGTGCAGGAACCATGAAGGAAACTCAAGTCATGGGTGGTGAAAACAATTATGCTCTGGCTAGTCACCATGTTTTTGGTATTGCAGGTGCTTCTGATATGCTTTTTTCACCTCTTGATAGGGCTAAGAAAGGCATGAAGATTTATCTTACGGATAAAAATAAAGTCTACACTTATGTCATTAGTGAGGTTACAGTTGTTCAACCAACTGAAGTAGCGGTGGTTGATGATACACCTGGTAAGTCAGAAGTTACTCTTGTGACTTGTACAGACGCTGAAGCAACTCAGCGTACAATTGTCAAAGGAGTTTTGAAAACTCAAGTAGAATATGACAAGGCTAATTCAGATATTATTGATGCCTTTAACAAATCATATAACCAATTTCAAAGTTGAGAAAAGGCCGTAAGGCCTTTTTCTAAGGAGGAAAAAATGTTTTTAAATACGGTACACCATGTTGCCATCATAGTTTCTGATTATGAGCGCTCTCGAGATTTTTATGTCAATAAACTTGGTTTTGAAATCATTAGGGAAAATCATCGTCCCGAGCGTCATGATTATAAGTTAGACTTACGTTGTGGGGCCATAGAGCTTGAAATCTTTGGCAATAAAACGAATGATCCGGCCTATGTGGAGCCACCTCAACGTCCATCCTACCCTGAAGCTTGTGGCTTACGTCATTTAGCATTCAAGGTTTCTCATATAGAGGAAGTTGTAAAAGACTTAGAAGAAAAAGGTATCTCTTGCCAACCTATTCGAAGGGATACGTTTACTGGCGAAAAGATGACTTTTTTTGACGATCCTGATGGTCTTCCTTTGGAGTTGCATGAGTAGTTTTTTTGACCTTATTTTTTCAAGTCATGGTATAATTGATTCACGTCTGGCCCTTTTGTCAGTCGTCCTTTAGGAGATTATGGATACTAATCTATTTTCGAAAGGAAAAACACATGAAATTGAAAAAACTTTTTATTACTGGGGCTGCTCTGTTAGCTTCAGTGACCACCTTTGCTTCAGCTGCTCAAGCAGCCACATCGTCAGACGTTCAAAAGGTTATTGATGAATCTTATGTTCAGCCTGACTATGTCATGGGGTATTCTTTGTCAGAAGAACAACGCAATCAGACCTTGAATTTGTTGGGTTATGATAGCAATAAAGATACCAATGTTAAGACGCTAACGACATCAGCATATGCAAAAATCATGAATGTTGCAGACGATTCTAGTTTACAGTTATATTCTTCGGTTAAAATAGCAAAGCTAGGTGCTAAAGAAACCTTGACTGTTGATATTGTAACGCCACAAAATATCACGAAAGTTACATCGGATATGTATCGTAATGCCGCAACGACACTTGGTATTGAACATGCTAAGATTACAGTAGCAGCACCGATTGCCGTTACTGGTGAAAGTGCCTTGGCTGGTATTTATTATTCCCTTGAGCAAAATGGAGCCAAAGTTTCAGATGAAAGTAAGGAGCTTGCCCAAGAGGAACTTAAAACCCTTTCTCAAATCAATGAGGAAAATTCAGGTAAGAGTAACTATGATGCTGATAAGCTTAATGTAGCCATGACTGATATCAAATCTGCAGTTGCAGATAAAGGCGACAAGTTGACTGAAGATCAAGCTAAAACAATTGTTCAGCAAACCATCAATAACTACAACTTGAATCTTTCTGATAATCAAATCAATCTTTTGGTTAATTTTGCTTTGAATTTATCTAAGTCCTCAATCATCGATAGTGCTAGTTTCAAGTCAAGCTTGAGTTCACTGAAAGATTCTATCGTTTCTAAAGCTGGAAATACCTTCTCTGGCATCAACTTAAAATTTGATGCTAACAAGACACTTGAAAATAGCAAAAATATTTTTGCGCAAATCTGGCAAGCTATCGTAGATTTCTTTACTGGACTTTTTAAATAGTGAAAGAGCTATCCGTTTGGATGGCTTTTTTCGATTTTTCAGAAAATATTTGAAATGCTATTGAAATTTTTTACACAATTGTGTAAAATAGTAACCATCAATTCAGATTATTCTGAAAATTGTTTTAGGAGGCTTTTTATGTCACAATCGAGTGTTACGAGTCAGTCAACCTGGCGTAGTAAAATAAAAGCAATGGGACCTGGTATCCTAATGGCTTCAGCAGCTGTAGGTGGTTCTCATATCGTTTCTTCAACAAAAGCCGGAGGTAAGTATGGCTGGGCCTTGTTAGGTTTGGTTATTCTAGCTAATCTCTTTAAATATCCATTTTTCCGTTTTGGTGCGGAATACACAGCAGATACTGGGAAAACTCTAGTTGAAGGGTATGCTGAAAAAGGGAAGTTCTACCTTTGGGTATTCTTCATCCTCAATGTTTTCTCAGCTTTGGTTAATACAGCAGGTGTTGCAATCCTCTGTGCGGCTATCATTGCAAGTGCCTTTCCGATGCTAGGTTTGACTATTACTGTTTGGTCGTTCATCTTGGTTGCTATTATTTGGGGAATGTTGCTCTTTGGAGGGTACAAACTTCTTGATGGTATGGCCAAATGGATCATGTCAGCCTTGACTATCGCAACAGTAGCAGCAGTTATTATTGCGGCAATCAAACACCCAGAGTACAGTGCTGACTTCGTTGAAAAAACACCATGGCAGTTAGCAGCCCTTCCATTTATCGTGTCGCTTCTTGGTTGGATGCCAGCTCCAATCGAAATTTCAGCCATCAACTCACTTTGGTCAGCTGAGAAAAAGAAAACTGTTGATTTTAACACTGATGATGCCCTCTTTGACTTTAACGTTGGTTACATCGGAACAGCTATTCTTGCAGTATTCTTTGTAGCACTCGGTGCTCTTATCCAGTATCCAACTGGTAAACCTGTAGTAGCAGCCTCAGCGGCCTATATCGCACAATTCGTCGGTATGTATGAATCAGTGCTTGGTACTTGGTCTCGCTACTTGATTACTTTCATTGCTTTCTTGTGTATCTTTGGTACCGTTATCACAGTTATTGATGGTTATTCACGTGTAAATGAGATATCTCTACGACTTTTGTTTAACAAGAAAGAATCCAGTGCAACACCTTTGAACGTATGGATGACTTTGACTTCAATTATTGGTCTTATCATCATTATCTTCTTCCAAGGTCAAGTTGGTACTATGCTTCGTTTCGCCATGATTGGTTCATTCTTGACGACACCTTTCTTTGCGCTATTGAACTATGTGCTTGTCACTAAGGCCAAGAAAGATTTTCCAATGTGGTTGAAAGTGCTTGCCATTGCAGGTTTGATTTTCTTGTTCGGATTTGCACTCTTCTTTATCTGGGCTTTGGCTATTGGTAAAGCAGGTTAATAGGATTAAACGGTTTCCATATGGAAGCTGTTTTTTATTTTAAAGGAGGGGGTTAGGAGAGATTATAGCCAAGAGAATACAAAAAAACCATTCCAATTGGAATGGCTTAACAACAAGATGTTGCTTATTTGAGACCGTATTTTTTGTTGAAACGATCCACGCGTCCGTCTGCTTGTGTGAATTTTTGACGGCCTGTGTAGAATGGGTGAGAATCTGATGAAATTTCTACACGGATAAGTGGGTAAGTTTCACCTTCGAATTCAACTGTTTCGTTTGAGTACTTAGTTGAACCGCTAAGGAATTGGTAACCAGTAGTTGTGTCCATGAATACTACTGGACGGTAATCTGGATGGATATCTTTTTTCATGTTAAAATGTTTCCTTTCTGCCATGGTACTTTTCGTACCATAGTTTTTTTAACTATTCTAGTTTATCAAAACCTTAACTTCTTGACAAGTCTTTTTCCCTATTTTTTAGGAAAGTCGTATCTTGTATACACCGCTTGTTTGAAAGCAGTGGTTGTCTTTATCAATAATAATGGCTTCAAGGTCTTCATGGGCACTAACTTCTTGGAAAATATGCTCAAGACTTGACCCAAATAAACGAGTCGTCCAAATCTCACCATCAACTGAAAGTGGAGAAATGATAGTAAGGCTTGCAAGATTGCTAGTAACAGGATAGCCAGTTTGACTATCAAAAATATGATGATAGGTCTTACCATCTATTTCAAAAGTCCGTTCATAGATTCCAGAAGTGACGACAGATTGGTCTCTGATAGCAAGCACCATGAGATTGGTGTTCCTCGTCTCCTTAGGATTTTGAATACCGATTCGCCATTTATGGTCAGGATTATGGAGAGCTGGTCCGAAGGTTAGAACATTGCCTCCTAGATTTATCAAGGCACTGGTTACTTTTTCAGCTTTGAGAAAGTCTGCAATCCGATCTGCGATATAACCCTTAGCTAAGGCACCCAGATCAATTTTCATTCCCTTCTCTTTGAGGAAGACACTTTGATTTACCTCGGATAGGACGATGGCATTGGGATTAATAATATCTAGGAGTGGAGCGATTTCTTCAGAAAGTGGAAGTCTGGCATCAGAAAAACCAATCCGCCAGGTCTGAATGAGAGGACCAATGGCAATATTAAGGTGGCTTCCAACTTGGCAACTATGCCATTTTCCAAGAGAAATCAGTTCGAACAGTTCTGAGTGAACTTTTACAGGGTGTATACCGGCAGCCTTATTAATTTGCATGAGTTCAGAACTGTCGTCATTAGCAGAGAATCGCTTATTATAAAGATGAAGCAATGCCTCAACCTGGTCTAGTACGGGTTCTGGTTGATTATGATAGATGGAAACATCAATAACAGTTCCCATAAGATGTACACGACGATTAGTGAGTTGCATGGGCAACAGTATCCTTGATTTCTTGATAGATTTGGTCATTTTCCTCTAAGCTGTAGGAATTGGCACCACTGGCAAGTGGGTGTCCACCACCGTCATGACGCTTAGCAATCTCGTTGATGACAATAGACTTACTACGAAGGCGCACACGGTAATGCCCTTCAGGCTGCTCTACGAAAATAGCCCATGATTGAACGGTGTCAATACGGCCAGGAGTGCCAACAATGGCTGAACTTTCAGCATCAGAGACATTAAAGTCATCAAGTACTTTTCGTGTTAGGACGACTTGAGCTGCTCCATTTTCATCGACTTCAAGATTATCGAAAACATAGCCTTGCAATTTAGCGATTTTGAAGGGAAAACTGTCCATACGACGTGCCATAGCAGAAAAATCGAAGTCGTATTCACGTAGTTTTGCTGCAATGTGAAGTGTTTTTGCAGTTGTAGATGGGAAGAGGAAGCGTCCCGTATCGCCAACTATGCCATTATAGAGAACACGTGCAGCTGCATCTGAAAGGGCTAAACCGACAGTGAGGGCCCAGTCTGTCACAATTTCGCTGGCACTTGAAGCAGTAGTATCAACTAAAAGCAGGTCTCCGTAAGCATCATCGTTAGGATGGTGGTCAATTTTGATAAGAAAGTCGCCCTTACTATATCGGTCATCATCAATACGAGGAGTATTGGCGGTATCAGTAACGATAACAAGAGCTCCTTCATAATCCTGATCAGCTACTTCATCCATCTCAGCAATCCAAGATAGAGTTGGTTCATTGATACCCGTTGCAAGGACCTTTTTATCTGGAAAGTTTGTTTTCAAAATTTCCTTCAAACCTACCTGACTACCGATGGCATCAGGGTCTGGTCGTTGGTGGCGATGAATAATAATAGTGTCATAAGCTTTGATTTTTTCTAAAATAGCTTGAAATACAGTCATGAAAATCTCCTTGTGATTTTTTTCTATTATATCATGAATAGAAGCAAAAACGATTAGCCTAAACTAACCGTTACAAAGATTAAATCTCTTTATAATCAACATCAAGGCCACGCTGAACAGCTGGACGGTTGCTGATCTTATCAGCCCAAGCTTGAAGATGCTTGTATTCTTTAACGTTAAGGAAGATACCAGCCTTGTCCCAAATCTTATCCTGAGCAAGTCGGCCATACCAAGACCAGATTGCGATATCAGCGATAGTGTACTCATCTCCAACGATATAAGGTTTGGTTGCAAGTTCTTTATCAAGCAAGTCAAGTTGGCGTTTGGCTTCCATAGCAAAACGGTTGATGGCGTATTCGATTTTTTCAGGAGCGTAATGGAAGAAGTGACCAAAACCACCGCCTAGGAAAGGTGCAGCGCCTGTTTGCCAAAAGAGCCAGTTGAGAACTTCAGTACGTTTAGCGTGATCAGTTGGAATAAGTTTTCCAAACTTTTCAGCCAAGTAAAGGAGGATGTTAGCTGATTCAAAGACACGAACGGGTTGGTCTTCGGAATAGTCCATCATGGCAGGAATCTTTGAATTTGGATTGATAGCAACAAAGTCTGATCCAAACTGGTCACCATCACCAATCTTAATACGATAAGCATCATAACCTGCTTGAGTCACGCCGAGTTCTTTAAGTTCTTCTAACATGATAGTTGCCTTGATACCGTTTGGCGTCGGAAGAGTATAGAGTTGGAAAGGTTGATCGCCTTTTGGTAAGGTTTGTTCAAAACGGGTGCCAGCAGTCGGTTGGTTAATACCACCCCAGGCTCCTCCCATAGCAGCTGGATTTTCCCAAACTTCGGGTAAAATATAGTCAGACATGATAATTCTCCTTGTATCCTTGATAGTTACATCCTAACAAAATGCTAGTGGCATTTCAAGAATCTGCCACGTCTCATTAGCTCTAGCATCTTGACTTTTTTCTATGGAATGATAATATAGTAAAAATTAATTTTATTTGATTAACAAAAACAAAGATTGGGAGAGTAAAAAATTTGACAGCTATCGATTTTCATCACTTGGCTAAAACAGAATTACACTGCCATTTGGATGGTTCTTTGTCAATAGAGACCATTCGTCATCTTGCTAAATTAGCACAGATTGAACTGCCAGAAGATGACGAAGAGCTCAAACACCATGTGACAGCTCCACATACCTGTGAGAGTCTTCTAGATTATTTGGAGGCTTTCGATTACATTCGCCCACTGTTACAGACTAAGGAAGCTTTAACCCTTGCTGCCTATGATGTGGCTAAGCAGGCTGCTCTTGAGAATGTCATCTATATTGAAGTGCGTTTTGCACCTGAATTATCTATGGATAAGGGGCTTACTGTCGTTGAAACTATCCAAGCTGTTTGTCAAGGGTTACGTCAAGCTCAGGACGAATTCGGTATTGTGGCTAAGGTCTTGGTTTGTGGAATGCGTCAATCGGACCAAGATTTGACTTCTCGTATCCTTGATGAAGCCAATAAGGTTGAAGAGACTGATTTTGTTGGCTTTGATTTTGCTGGTGATGAGCATCATTATGGACCAAAGGCTATTGAATCTTTGATTGAACAAGTTCAGACTTACGACCGTCCTATGACTTTCCACGCAGGTGAATGTGGCTGCCCAGCCTTTCTAGCTCAGTCTATTGCAATGGGAATCAAGCGTAATGGACATGCGACTATCCTGGCTCAAGAGCCTGAACTTTTGGAAGAATTTGTAAAAAATGGTGTCACAGGTGAATTGTGTCTGACAAGTAATCTTCAGACCAAGGCAGCTGTGACTGTTGCTGATTTCCCTTACCTAAAAATGAAAGCAGCGGGGGCAAACATTACGATTAATACGGACAATCGTACCGTTTCTGATACAAACCTAACCAAAGAATACGAACTCTATCACAAGCATTTTAACACTTCTGTTCAAGATTTCTTTGTTCACAATAAGACAGCGATTGAGGCTTCCTTTGCTAGTAATGAAGAGAAAGAAGAACTTCTTGAAAAATTGACTCAGGCTTATTCATAAGAAATAAGGTTAAGATAAAGCAGATGTAAGAGCTAAACGAGTGTAGCTCAAACAGAATGACTAAGTGCTCTGTTAAAAAGGTTGGTACTGATTTTCTTATTTGAGTCAAGAATAAGAAGACAATGTGAATTTTTTCAAAAATTGTTCAGTATCAGGCCCTTTTGCGTCTCGAATTATGATAAAATAAGTACAAAATATATTTTAGAGGAGTCTGGTTTGGCACAGCTTTATTTTCGCTACGGCACCATGAATTCGGGAAAATCTATTGAAATTCTAAAGGTGGCCCATAATTATGAAGAACAGGGAAAACCAGTTGTGCTTATGACCAGTCGTCTGGATAATCGAGATGGTGTAGGTTATATTTCTAGCCGAATAGGTATGAAACGTAAGGCTTATCCAATTGGTAATGACACGGATATTTTTGGATACATTGCTGCTATGAATCCTGGTCCTTATTGTGTTTTGATTGATGAGGCTCAATTTCTGACTCGGGCAAATGTCTACGATTTGGCACGTATTGTTGACGAATTGGATATTCCCGTAATGGCATTCGGCTTAAAAAATGATTTTCAAAACAACCTGTTTGAGGGATCAAAGTATCTCTTGCTTTTATCTGACAAGATTGATGAAATAAAAACCATCTGTCATTACTGCTCTAGGAAGGCAACTATGGTTCTACGCATGGAAAATGGAGAGCCAGTTTATGAAGGGGCACAGGTTCAAATTGGAGGTCATGAGAGTTATATTTCCGTTTGTCGAAAGCACTGGTTTAACCCACCTCGCAAGAAAATAGTTCCTTTGAAAGAGGATTAAAAACGATTATCAGTTATACAAGGAGTAACAGTAACAAATGAACATTTATGATCAGTTGCAGGCGGTTGAAGACCGTTACGAGGAATTAGGAGAGCTACTTAGTGACCCTGAGGTTGTTTCGGATACTAAGCGTTTTATGGAATTGTCTCGTGAGGAGGCTAATACCCGTGAAACTGTAACAGTTTACCGTGAATACAAGCAAGTTATCCAAAACATCACAGATGCTGAGGAGATGATTAAGGAAGCAAGCGGTGATCCTGACTTGGAAGAAATGGCTAAGGAAGAACTCAAAGAATCCAAAGCCGCTAAAGAGGAGTACGAAGAACGTTTGAAAATTCTTCTCTTGCCAAAAGACCCTAATGATGACAAGAATATCATCCTTGAAATCCGTGGGGCTGCAGGTGGTGATGAAGCAGCTTTGTTTGCAGGAGACCTCTTAAATATGTACCAAAAATACGCTGAAACACAAGGTTGGCGCTTTGAGGTCATGGAAGCATCATACAATGGTGTCGGAGGTATCAAAGAAGTGGTTGCCATGGTTTCAGGACAATCAGTCTACTCTAAACTCAAATATGAATCGGGAGCGCACCGTGTCCAACGTGTCCCTGTGACTGAGAGTCAAGGACGTGTCCATACTTCAACGGCAACTGTCTTGGTCATGCCAGAAGTTGAAGAAGTGGATTATGAAATTGATCCTAAAGACCTTCGTGTTGATATCTATCACGCTTCTGGTGCTGGTGGTCAGAACGTCAATAAGGTTGCGACTGCCGTTCGTATGGTCCATATTCCAACTGGCATTAAGGTTGAAATGCAAGAAGAACGTACGCAACAGAAAAACCGTGATAAAGCCATGAAGATTATTCGTGCCCGTGTGGCTGACCACTTCGCACAGATTGCTCAAGATGAACAAGATGCTGAACGTAAATCGACTGTTGGTACAGGGGACCGTTCAGAGCGTATCCGTACGTACAACTTCCCACAAAATCGTGTGACGGATCACCGTATTGGATTGACCCTTCAAAAATTAGATACGATTTTAGCTGGTAAACTAGATGAAGTTGTTGATGCTTTGGTTCTTTACGATCAAACACAAAAATTGGAAGAACTTAACAAATGATTCTGGCAGATGCCTTAGCAGGATATGAGAAGGAACTTGGGGCTGTTGGAGAAGAGCAGGAGGCTCTGTCCTTTGTCTATCGTGGTTTGAAACACTGGGATTTGACGCAATTTATTCTTCATCTACGACAAGAAGTTTCAGAGGAAGACGAAAAGCTTCTTTCTAGTATCTTTAATCAACTAAAAGCGCATAAACCTGCTCAGTATATCCTAGGTTTTGAAGATTTTCATGGCTTACGTTTTCAAGTTGATGAGCGTGTTTTGATTCCTCGTCCTGAAACTGAGGAATTAGTGGAGCTAATTTTGGCGGAAAACCCAAAGACAGAGCTTAAGGTTCTTGATATTGGAACAGGGAGTGGTGCTATTGCAGTGTCTCTGAAAGAGAGTTGTCCTCTTTGGCAAGTGACAGCCAGTGACTTGTCTGTGGATGCTTTAGAACTTGCTAGAGAAAATGCCAAGCTCAACCGAGTAGACATCAGTTTTATTCAATCGGATGTTTTTGAAAATATTTCTGGTAGTTTTGATATCATTGTGTCAAATCCTCCCTATATTTCTGAAAATGATAAGAACGAAGTTGGTTTAAATGTCTTGGCTAGTGAGCCCAAGATGGCTTTGTTTGCTGATGAAGATGGCCTTGCCATTTATAGACAGATTATTGAGGGGGCTGCTAAGCATCTAAGTCCTCAAGGAAAACTCTATTTTGAGATTGGCTATAAGCAGGGCAGTGATTTGAAGAAACTCTTGTCTCTACATTTTCCAGATAAGTGTGTGCGTGTCCTTAAGGACCAATTTGGGCAGGATAGAATGGTTGTGATGGATGATGGAAACTAACACGGATTTAAAAGCAATCTTGGCAAATGGTGGTGCAGTCGTTCTTCCTACAGAGACTGTCTATGGTCTATTTGCTAAAGCTATGGATGAGAGAGCTGTAAACCATGTCTATGAGCTGAAAAATCGTCCTAGGGATAAGGCTATGAATTTGAATGTCGCTTCTTATGAAGATATCTTAGCCTATTCAAAAGAACAACCTAGGTATCTCAAAAAACTTTACGATGCTTTTTTGCCAGGACCTTTGACCATCATTTTAAAGTCTAATGACCAAGTACCCAAGTGGATTAATTCAGGATTGGCGACGGTTGGCTTTCGTTTACCTGCCCATCCTGTGACTAGAGAATTGATTCAAGCGGAAGGACCCCTGATTGGTCCATCTGCTAACAAGTCAGGTATGGCAAGTGGCCGTTATTTTGACCACATCAGAGAGCAGTTTGATTTTCAGGTGACTGGCTATCAAGATGATGATGCCCTGTTGGGCCTAGATTCGACGATTTTGGACCTGTCTGTTACTCCAGCTAGAATTCTTAGACAGGGAAAGATTACAAAAGATGACCTATTGGCAGCTCTACCAGAGTTGACCATAGAATAAATGACTAACAGAGACCCAGGAAAGTGTGAGAAAACTTTCAGTTGTGTATGGGTGAGTTGAGAAAAACCCATTAGACCAATAAATAGGAGACCTCAATGATTTTTGACAAAGAAGATTACAAAGCATTTGACCCTGAACTTTGGGAAGCCGTTGCCAAAGAAGAAGAACGCCAGCAGAACAATATTGAATTGATTGCTTCTGAAAATGTCGTTTCTAAGGCTGTTATGGCGGCTCAAGGAACACTTTTGACCAACAAATACGCTGAAGGCTATCCTGGTAAGCGTTACTACGGTGGTACAGATGTTATTGATGTGGTTGAAACCCTTGCTATTGAACGTGCTAAGAAACTTTTTGGTGCAAAATTTGCCAATGTACAACCTCACTCAGGTAGTCAGGCCAATGCTGCTGTTTACATGTCTTTGATTCAACCAGGTGACACTGTGATGGGGATGGATTTGTCAGCAGGTGGTCACTTGACACATGGTGCGCCAGTTAGTTTCTCTGGTAAGACTTATCACTTCGTTGCTTACAATGTTGATAAGGAAACTGAACTTCTTGATTATGATGCTATCCTTGCTCAAGCAAAAGAAGTAAAACCAAAACTCATCGTTGCGGGGGCTTCAGCTTATTCACGTATCATTGATTTTGCTAAATTCCGTGAAATCGCTGATGCAGTAGGTGCTTATCTCATGGTAGATATGGCTCATATTGCTGGTCTTGTGGCATCAGGCCATCATCCAAGTCCAGTACCTTACGCACATGTGACAACCACAACAACTCACAAGACTCTCCGTGGTCCTCGTGGTGGATTGATCTTGACTAATGATGAAGACATTGCTAAGAAAATCAATTCTGCCGTCTTCCCTGGTTTGCAAGGTGGTCCTTTGGAACACGTTATTGCAGCTAAGGCTGTTGCTCTTAAAGAAGCACTTGATCCTGCCTTTAAGGAATACGGTGAAAATGTCATCAAGAACGCCGCAGCTATGGCAGATGTTTTCAATCAACACCCAGACTTCCGTGTCATTTCAGGCGGAACCAATAATCACCTCTTCTTGGTCGATGTGACTAAGGTTGTTGAAAATGGTAAGGTTGCTCAAAATGTTCTTGAAGAAGTGAATATTACCTTGAACAAAAATGGTATTCCTTATGAACAATTGTCACCATTCAAAACATCTGGTATTCGTGTAGGTAGCCCAGCTATTACAAGTCGTGGTATGGGTGAAGCTGAGAGCCGTAAGATTGCTGAGTTGATGATCCAAGCTTTGGAAAATCACGACAAACCAGAAGTTTTGGAACACATTCGTGGTGAAGTCAAAACACTTACAGATGCCTTTCCACTTTATTAAGGGATTATGTTAGATTTATATATTAAACGCATTATCATTCATCAGTTTTCGCCAAATGATACGGAGCTGGTATTGGCAGAAGCGCCTCTTGAAATAACACCTCGTTTGGATGAGTATTTCCGGAAGAAACTGTCAAAAGTTTTCTCGGATGAGGCTAAACGTGGGTATTTCGAAGCAGAAAATGTTTTCATCAGTCATCTAGGGGATGATTTGATGGAAAGTTCTGTCAAAATTGCCCAACTTTGGAAGGAAGAATTTGTCATTTCTGAAGATCAAAAGACCAATGATTTGGTCTTTATTCAGTTTGACAAAGAAGGACAAGAGTATTTTGCATTCTTGCGCATTGCCCTAAAGGACAGTTTGATTCATTCTTTGGGAGATAGCCAGCATCCAATTCAATTGTCACAAAATAATCTGCCTTCTGCGGCTCAGACACCAGATGAAGCTTTGATAATTAACCGTAGCAGTAAGCAGTATTATCTGATTGAAAAGCGTATCAAACACAACGGTAGTTTTGCCAATTATTTCTCTGAAAACCTCTTGCAGGTCCAACCTGAACAGTCTGTCAAGAAGTCAATTAAGATGGTTGAAGACACGGCTCAAAAAATTGCTGAGAATTTTAATCAAGATGACTTTAACTTCCAAGGAAAAATGAAATCGGCTATTTTCAATAATTTGGAAGAAGACCAGGAATTGTCTCCTGAAAAATTGGCAGACCAGCTTTTTGATAATAATTTGACAGCTCGTTTGACCTTCGTTGATGAGCTTAAAGAGGCTATTCCTGAGCCAATTTCGGTCTCAGATATTGACCATTCTCGTCAAATTAAGAAATTAGAGAATCAAAAGCTATCGTTATCAAACGGAATTGAGTTAATTGTGCCTAATAACGTCTATCAGGATGCTAATAGTGTTGAGTTTATTCAAAATCCTGATGGCACCTATTCAATTCTCATCAAAAATATCGAGGATATCATCAATAAATAATATGTTTAAATGGATAAGACGTCTGGTGGTTCTTGTGCTAGTCTTCTTTCTAGGAATTCAAGCCTATCGTCTGCATGCCAATATACAACATGTCTTAGCTTATGAATCCATGGTTAAGGAAGTGTTGGCAGAGGATGATGTTGATAATACAACCAATGTAGATTTGGTCCTAGCAATGATTTACACAGAAACCAAGGGGAAGACAGATGACGTGATGCAGTCCAGTGAAAGTTCTTCAGGGGTTACTAACTCCATCAAAAATCGAAAAGAAAGTATTCGTCAGGGGGTGACAGTACTTTCAGAGAACCTGGAAGAGGCTGCCCACCATAAGGTGGATCCTTGGACAGCAGTGCAAGCCTATAATTTTGGTAAAGCCTATATTGATTATGTAGCTGATAATGGTGGAGTAAACACTGTTGAACTAGCAAAGGCCTATTCTAAAAATGTCGTTGCCCCAAGTCTTGGAAATACCAGTGGAAAGACCTACACCTATTACCAACCAGTTGCTATGTACTATGGTGGTGGAAAGCTTTATACAAATGGCGGAAATATTTATTACGCTAAGGAAGTACAGTTTAATCTCTTTTTGATGCGTATGTTCTCACGTCTCTAAGAGTGGCTACTTCATTTTTAAGGAAAGACCAATGAAAGCATTATTAGTTTATTTTAGGGGATACGTCAAAGACAGTATCCTGGGACCCGTGTTTAAATTAATCGAAGCCTGTTTTGAACTCCTCGTTCCGCTAGTGATTGCTGGAATTGTCGACACAACTATTCCGAATAAAGACCAAAATCATCTGTTTATGATGATTTTTCTCTTGTTTGGACTTGCCTTTGTTGGCGTTGTTGTTGCTGTTTCAGCTCAGTATTTTTCATCTCGAGCAGCAGTTGGCTATGCGCAAGGTTTGACCAATAATCTTTATAGCAAAATCATGCGATTATCAAAAGAAAAGCGTGATGAGATAGGAACTTCGAGTTTGGTGACACGCCTAACTGGTGACACTTTTCAGATTCAAACGGGGATTAATCAATTTTTACGACTCTTTTTGAGAGCTCCCATTATTGTGACAGGTGCTATTATTATGGCATTTCGGATTAGCCCACGCTTGACCCTCTGGTTCCTTGGTATGGTTCTAGTGTTGACGCTTATTATTGTGGTGGCAAGCCGTATCGTCAATCCCCTATATGCTAAAATTCGGGTGATTAATGAGTCAATTGTTACTAGTACTCGTCAGCAACTTGAAGGAATGAGGGTTATCCGAGCCTTCGGACAGAGTGAGCGTGAGTTAGATAACTTTACAACTGTAAATAAAGACTTGAAGACCTGGCAACTCAAAACTGGGGTCATAGCAAGTCTCATTAGTCCTTTGACTTTTTTGGTTGTTAATATGACCTTAATTGCCATTCTTTGGCAAGGAAATCTCCAGATTCAAGGTGGACTCTTGACGCAAGGAATGCTGATTGCCTTGGTTAATTACCTCTTGCAAATTTTGACGGAGCTCCTTAAATTAGCCATGATGTTAACTAATCTCAATCAAAGTTTTATATCTGCTAAACGTGTAGAAACTATTTTCAATCTTGAGGATGAGGACATTAAGGCACCTTTAACAATTAAGAAGGCTGATCAAGAAGCGTTGGTGCTTGCTATAGACCAGATTTCCTTTACTTATCCGACAGCTAGTCAGCCATCTCTTCAGGGGATTAACCTTAGACTGACCGAAGGAGAGTCTCTAGGCATTATTGGAGGTACAGGTTCGGGTAAATCGACCTTGGTCAACTTAATCATGAACTTATATCAACCTCAGCTTGGCAGCTTAACCATCTTTAACAATCAAGCATCACCAAAAAATCTAAAGGAATGGCGTTCTTGGGTGGCCTATGTCCCTCAAAAAGCTGAGTTATTTAGGGGAACCATTCGTTCTAATCTGACTCTGGGACTTAAGCATGAACCTAGCGACCAGGAACTATGGCATGCGCTTAACATGGCTCAAGCTGCTGACTTTGTTCGAGATAAGGAACTTGGTTTAGATGAGCCAGTCGAGTCATTTGGCCGTAATTTTTCTGGTGGTCAACGTCAGCGTCTGACTATTGCGCGTGCTTTGATGAGACCAGCACCTTTTTTGATTTTGGATGATTCAACCTCAGCATTGGATTATTTGACTGAGAGTCGACTATTAGCAGCCATAAGAGAAAATCTTACATCAACCAGCTTGATCATTATTTCGCAAAGAACCAATAGTTTAAAAGCTGTCAATCAGATTTTGGTTCTTGATAAGGGCCATCAACTTGGTCTGGCTAATCATGAAGAATTGCTTGCCACTAACAAACTTTATCAAGATATTCATTATTCTCAACATCAAAAGGAGGCTGCTGATGAAAGCTAGAAATAATAAGTCGACGCTTAGACGTCTCAGTCGAGACATCTTAAGTCAGCGCTCCCTCTTAGTCACAGCGACAGTTGGTACTATTATTCAGGTTGCTTTAACGGTTTATTTACCTATTTTGATTGGTGATGCAGTGGATGCTGTTCTCAAAAAGAATGCTGTCCTTTTAATATCACGTTTAATATGGCAAATGCTTGCGGTTATCGTAGCTAATAGTGCTATCCAGTGGCTAAATCCTTTGATTTATAACCGTTTGATATATTCTTACAGCGAGAGTTTGCGTGAGAGGGTTATGATGAAAATTCATGCCCTGCCTCTCAGTTACCTTGATCGTCAAGGAACTGGAGATATGGTTAGTCGTGTGACGACTGATAGTGACCAACTGAACAACGGACTTCTCATGGTTTTTAACCAATTTTTCGTTGGTCTCTTAACCATTTTTGTCATTATCATTACCATGGCTCGCTTAGATTGGTTCATGATGCTTCTGGTTCTGGTGATGACCCCTTTATCTGTCCTTGTCGCTCGCTTCATTGCCAGAAAAAGTTATCAACTTTATCGACATCAGACCAAGTGGCGAGGGATGCAGACCCAGCTGATTGAGGAAAGTCTTACCCAAGAAGCTCTGGTCCAAAGTCTAAATGCCCAAAGTCAGATGGTCCGAAACTTTAGAGAAGTCAATGGTAAGTATGCTGCTTATTCAAGGGGGGCAATCTTTTATTCATCAGCGGTCAATCCGGCCACTCGCTTTGTCAATAGCCTTATTTATGCGCTGATTGCAGGTGTTGGAGCTTACCGTATCATGTCAGGTGGTGCTTTTACAGTCGGCCAATTAACAACCTTTCTCAACTATGTCACGCAATACACAAAACCTTTCAATGATATTTCGTCAGTCCTTTCAGAGCTTCAAAGTGCTCTTGCCTGTGCTGATCGTCTCTATATGATTTTGGATGAAAATGAAATCCCAGAAACGGGTCATTTAGTTTTGGAAGAGGAAGACGTGCAGGGACAATTTCAATTTGACCATATTCAATTTGGTTACTTACCAAACAAACCTCTTATCAAGGATTTGAGCATTGATATTCCTGCTGCAAGTACTGTTGCAATCGTTGGTCCGACAGGAGCAGGTAAATCAACCCTTATTAATCTTTTGATGCGCTTTTATGATTTAGACAAGGGCCAATTGCGACTGGATGGCAGATCAATTACAGATTACACTCGAGAGAGTCTTCGTAAGCAGATTGGTATGGTGTTACAAGAGACCTGGCTTGAAGTTGGGACTATCTATGATAATATCGCCTACGGTAACCCCAAAGCTAGCCGAGAGGAAGTTATAGCTGCAGCTAAAGCCGCAAATGCTGACTTCTTTATTAATCAGTTACCTCAAGGCTATGACACTTATCTAAGTGATGCGGGTCAATCTCTTTCTCAAGGGCAACGTCAGCTACTGACTATCGCTCGTATATTTGTTAATTTGCCTAAGATTCTTATCTTAGATGAAGCTACCTCAAGTATTGATACCCGTACGGAACTTCTCATTCAAGAGGCGTTCGCTAAACTAATGAAGGGCCGAACGAGTTTCATCATTGCCCACAGACTCTCAACCATTGAAAATGCCGATCTTATTTTAGTCATGAATAATGGGGATATTGTTGAGTACGGAACTCATCATCAACTAATGAAAGCTAAGGGTATGTATTATCAAATGCAGACAGCCCAAAAGACACAAAATAGTTAAAACTAACAGAGCTTTTTTAGCTCTGTTTTTAAGATATTTAGGGTATTAGTTTGTGCAAAAATAACTAGTGATGAAATTGAATAATTTTTCCTTTTTTATTGGAAATAATAAGAATAAGATGGTAAACTAGAATGGATATTATATAAAAAGAAGGTATCGAAAATTAGAATGTTAAAAAACAAAAATGTCCTTGTTTTTTGGGGACAAACCTTGCTTTATTTCATCATTTTTATGGCTCTAATATATCTCTACAATTACCTGGGACAAGGTCAAGGTAATTTTATCTATAACGAATTCTAGGAAGAATAATGATGAACACAAAAATTAAAGATATGCTTGAAACGATTGAGCAATTTGCTCAATCTCAACCAGACTTTCCTGTTTACAATATTCTTGGGGAAGTCCATACTTACGGTGACCTAAAGGCTGATTCAGACAGCCTAGCTGCTAAGATTGATAGTCTTGATATTCCAGAAAAATCACCAGTTGTGGTTTATGGTGGTCAAGAGTATGAGATGTTGGCAACCTTCGTTGCTCTAACTAAATCTGGTCATGCTTATATTCCAATTGATAGTCACTCAGCTCTTGAGCGTGTGACAGCTATTGTTGAAGTGGCCGAGCCGAGTCTGATTATTGCTATTAACGATTTCCCACTAGAGGATGTTAAAGCGCCAATTGTGACTCTAGATCAAGTGAAGGCAAGCTTCGCTAACAAGTCTAGTTATGAAGTGACCCATCCTGTTAAGGGTGATGATACTTATTACATCATCTTTACATCTGGAACGACGGGTAAACCTAAAGGCGTACAGATTTCGCACGATAATCTCCTTAGTTTCACCAACTGGATGATTACGGACAAGGAGTTTGCGACTCCAAAACGCCCACAAATGCTGGCCCAACCACCTTACTCATTTGACTTATCAGTGATGTATTGGGCGCCGACTTTGGCACTTGGAGGTACACTCTATGCGCTTCCTTCAGCTATTACTCAGGACTTCAAAAAGCTCTTTGAAACGATTTTCTCACTTCCAATTGCTATTTGGACCTCAACACCATCCTTTGCTGATATGGCTATGTTGTCTGAAGATTTCAATGCAGAGAAGATGCCAGAGATTACGCATTTCTATTTCGATGGAGAAGAGTTAACTGTTAAAACAGCTCAAAAACTTCGCCAACGTTTCCCAGAAGCACGTATTATTAATGCTTATGGTCCAACAGAAGCAACCGTAGCCTTGTCGGCTGTAGCAGTAACTGATGAAATGTTAGCTAATCTTAAACGCCTGCCAATTGGTTATACCAAGGAAGATTCACCGACTTATGTTATCGATGAGGATGGAAATATCCTTCCAAATGGTCAACAGGGTGAAATCATCGTATCAGGTCCAGCAGTTTCAAAAGGTTACATGAACAATCCTGAAAAGACTGCGGAAGCCTTCTTCGAGTTTAATGGACTTCCTGCCTACCATACTGGTGATGTGGGTACTATGACTGATGAGGGTCTCCTTCTTTACGGAGGACGTATGGACTTCCAGATTAAGTTCAATGGTTTCCGTATTGAGTTAGAGGATGTTTCGCAAAACCTTAACAAGTCTAAGTACATTGATTCAGCAGTAGCTGTACCACGTTACAATAAGGACCATAAGGTTCAGAATCTCTTGGCTTATGTCATTCTTAAGGATGGCGTTCGTGAGCAGTTTGAGCGTGATATTGATATTACCAAGGCGATCAAGGCTGACTTGGAAGACATCATGATGTCTTACATGATGCCAACTAAGTTCCTCTATCGTGAGAGCCTGCCTTTGACACCAAATGGGAAGATTGATATCAAGGGGCTTATCAGTGAGGTCAACAACCGATGATAGACTTCTTGAAACAGCTTCCTCATTTAGAGGCCTATGGTAATCCTTTCTATTTCATCTATCTTGGACTAGCTTTATTACCGATTTTTGTAGGACTCTTCTTTAAAAAGCGTTTTGCGATTTACGAATGTTTGGTTAGTTTAGCTTTCATTGTTTTAGCCTTGACGGGTACCCATGCGAGTCAACTATTAGCCTTGCTTTTCTATATCGTATGGCAAATCATTTGGGTTTATTCTTACAAGCGTTACCGCAGTCGAAAGGATAATAAGTGGGTCTTTTACCTACACTCCTTTCTTGTGGTTCTACCTTTAGTTTTTGTTAAGGTTGAGCCAGCTATTAACGGTAACCAGTCGCTTTTTAACTTCCTTGGTATTTCTTACCTCACTTTCCGTGCAGTAGGCATGATTATCGAGATGCGTGATGGGCTGCTTAAAGAGTTCACACTAGGAGAATTTCTCCGATTCATGCTCTTTATGCCGACCTTCACAAGTGGTCCTATTGATCGCTTCAAACGCTTTAATGATGACTATCAAGCTATTCCTGAGCGTGATGAGCTGTTGAACATGTTAGAGCAAGCTGTAAAGTATATTATGCTTGGTTTTCTCTATAAGTTTGTTTTGGCTCAGATTTTTGGAAGTATGCTTTTACCACCATTAAAAGCACAAGCCTTGAGCCAGGGCGGTATCTTTAATCTACCAACGCTTGGTGTCATGTATGTTTATGGGTTTGATCTCTTCTTTGATTTTGCGGGCTACTCTATGTTTGCCCTCGCAGCATCTAATCTCATGGGGATTAAGAGCCCAATAAACTTTGACAAGCCTTTCATTTCACGTGATTTGAAAGAATTTTGGAACCGTTGGCATATGAGTTTGTCTTTCTGGTTCCGTGACTTTGTCTTTATGCGTATGGTTATGGTTTTGATGAGGAATAAGGTTTTTAAAAATCGTAATACCACATCAAACATGGCCTATGTTCTCAATATGCTGGTAATGGGATTCTGGCATGGGGTTACCTGGTACTATATTGCCTACGGTATTTTCCATGGTATCGGTCTCGGTATTAACGATGCTTGGTTACGTAAAAAGAAAACTATTAATAAAGAACGTAAAAAAGCAGGTCTTGAGCCTCTTCCTGATAACAAATGGACAAAGGCTTTAGGAATCTTTATCACATTTAACACTGTTATGTTGTCATTCTTGATTTTCTCAGGATTCTTGAATGAACTTTGGTTCACTAAAAAATAAGTAAAGGAAATATAAAAATGGATGTAAAATCACAAGTTATTGAAATTATTGATGAGCTTTTCATGGAAGATGTTTCTGACATGATGGATGAAGATCTCTTCGACGCTGGTGTCCTTGATTCAATGGGGACTGTTGAACTTATTGTTGAATTGGAATCACGTTTCGATATTCGTGTGCCAGTTTCAGAATTTGGTCGTGATGACTGGAACACTGCCAATAAGATTGTTGAAGGGGTAACGGAGCTTCGCAATGCTTAAGCGTTTATGGCGGATTTTTGGTCCAGTAATTTGTGCTCTTGTCTTAGTAGTAGTGGTTATTTATTGCTATCCACAAGGCAGAAAACATAATTATCAGACTGATAAACGTAATGCAGTGACACTGACGACAGCTAACTTTAAGAGTCGTATTAATAAGACAAATGCCCTTTCCAATAAAGAACATCGTTTTGTACCTTTCTTTGGTTCTAGTGAGTGGTTACGTTTTGATGCCCTTCATCCAGCAGTTTTAGCTGAAAAATACGATCGTAACTATCGTCCATACTTTATTGGACAACGTGGCGCTGCCTCCTTAAACCAGTATCTTGGGATGCAACAAATGCTTCCTGAACTCAAAAATGGTACAGCTGTTTACGTCTTGTCTCCTCAATGGTTCACTAAGAAAGGTTACAATTCAGCAGCCTTTCAACAGTTCTTCAATAATGATCAGCTCAGTAGTTTCTTGAATCAAAATGAAGTTGATGAAAATTCAGAGTATGCTGCAAAGCGTATCTTAGAGATGAAGCCTGAGATTGCGATGAAGTCTCAACTTACTAAGGTCGCAAAAGGTCAAGAACTAAACGCTTTTGATAAGACTTATGTACAATTCTTGGCTGAGCTTAATAAACGTGAAGACGCCTTATTTAGTCCATTTGCAGCACCAAATAATGCCAATTACGATAAAAAAGTTCTTCCCTATTTAAAAGAATTGCCTGATGAATTTTCTTATGAAGCCCTTGATCAAGTTGCAGTAAGAGATGCGGAAGAACATACGAAATCAAATAGCTTTGGTATTGATGATCGTTTCTATAAGAAACGCTTGTCTAAAAAAATTGGCAAGCTTAAAGGCTTCCAAGAACACCTTTCTTATGAAGTTTCACAAGAATACGGTGACCTACAATTGGTTCTCAATCAATTTGCTAAATTAAAAACTAATGTTATCTTTGTCATTCCACCAGTCAATAGTAAGTGGATGGCCTATACAGGACTTAACCAGGAAATGTATGATGCAACAGTTTTGAAGATTCGTTATCAATTGGAAAGTCAAGGTTTTACCAATATTGCTGACTTCTCAAAAGATGGAGATCAAGCTTACTTTATGCAAGATACCATTCATATGGGCTGGAAAGGTTGGGTAGCCTTTGATAAGGCTGTTGATCCTTTTGTAAGTAATCCAACACCTGCCCCAAGCTACAACTTGAATGATCGTTTTTATAGCAAGGATTGGGCAAACTACACAGCCAACCCAAATGAATTCAAGTAATATTGTTTAACAAAAAGAGGCCTGGATAAGGCCTTTTTGTTATGGGTAAAAATCATTATGACTTCAACTTACAGTCTGTTAACTCATTGTACGAGCATATAAGTAATAAAAAGTGACAGATTTAAAATGATTTTACTGGTGCAATACATTCATATTTGGATTTCATACGAAGGCTTCAGAACATCCTATTTTTAAGCTATAGCAAGTTTGTAAGGATATATTGATTTCATTCTAAATCGATACTAAGCTATTATCTAATGAATCAATTTATACTATGCGATGGACAGAATAGTGAACAAATAAAAAGGATTGGAGGTAATTAGAAACGTCCAATCCTTTTTGAGATTTAACTAAATAGTTTATGCTAATTCTTTTTTGTAAGGGCCTTTCGAATGAAATCTGCTGGTATAATCAATACAGCAATAAGAAGAGCAACGATATAGTGATGAATATCCATTGGAACAGTACTAAATACTTTTCCACCGAATTGGATAATCAAGGTTTGAACAACAGCGATAGAAATCATTACAATTGAGAATTTCTTGTTTTCGCTGATATGTTCAAACACATTGAATCCATTACTACGTGTATTAAGCGAGTTGAAAATGACGGCATAGATAAATACAGTAAATGTAAATGTTGTTACCATTTCAAAGTTTCCAGTTCCATTTGTGATAAAGTCTTGGATACCACCAACATTTTTGAGAATTGCCAAACATACGACAGTAATGAAGACACTAGCTACACCGATAGCAGACTTCATATAGCCAGTAAGAATATTTGCTTTCTTAGCAACTGGTTTTTCGTTCATATAACGATCTAGCGTAGGCTCTTCACCAAAGGCAAGGGCAGCAAGTGTATCCATGATAAGGTTAATCCACAGAATTTGGATAATTGTAAATGGCTCTTTGAGACCTAAAAGTGGTGAGAGAAGTGACATGGCAATAGTCGTCCCGTTAACGGTTAACTGGAAGATAATAAATTTACTTACTGACTTACTCATGGTGCGTCCATAGAGGACAGCTTTTTCAATCGAAGTCAATGAATTATTCAAGATAACGATATCTGAGGCTTCTCGTGCGACTTCAGTACCGTCACCCATTGAGAAGCCGACATCAGCTGATTTGAGGGCAGGTGAGTCGTTAACTCCATCTCCTGTCATACCAGCGACCATATCAAGATCTTGAGCTGCCTCGATAAGACGTTTTTTATCCATTGGAAGGGCACGGCTAACAACCTTCAAGAAAGGTAATTTTTGCTTAAGTTCTTGATCTGAGAGGTCAGTGAGTTCATCATGAGTTAGAACAAGGTCGTTTTCTCCAGTAACAATACCAGCCTCCTTAGCAATGGCAACGGCAGTTTCCTTACGGTCACCAGTTACCATAACGACTTGAACACCTGCACGGTTCATGGTTTCAACAGTTTGTTTAATTGAAGAACGGACATTATCACGGATACATACGATACCAATCAAGACTTTATCATTTCCATCTGTGTTAAGGATAGCAAGCAAACGCATTGAACGGTTCGCTTGTTCCAAAGATAATTCTTGGAAACGAGTTTTGATATCATCTGTAAAGTTTTGCTTATGTCCATCTTTATCAAGATAGTAGTAGCAGTCATTTAGGATAAATTCTGGAGCACCCTTGATGTAGGTTTTTCCGTCATTAGTCGTCACACTTGCAAATTTTGTTGCTGAGTTGAATTGTTGCTTCTCAGTAATAGAGTTGGTATCAAAATTAAGGCTATCACGTCCAATAAGGAAGTCAAGAAGTGCACGGTCTGTAGCATTACTACCAACAGCATTGCCATCTGCTATCATAGCATCATTATTAAGACCGATACCATTAATCATTTCTGATTTAAGGCTATCTGACATTGTGTCAAAATCTGGAGCATTAGTTTCACCAGTTGCTGCATAGAGTGTTCCATCAGCAAGGAAAAAGTCAACTACAGATAGTTTACCTTCAGTGATAGTACCAGTCTTATCACTGAAGAGGATATTCATGTATCCAGCTGTTTCAATGGTATCAGGATGGCGGACTAGGATATTTTGAGCCAAAAGTCGACCTGAGTTCATAGAAGAAACAAGGGCCAACATCATTGGAAGTCCTTCTGGAACAGCCATGATGATGATAGTAACCGCAAAGAGAATTGTTTCAATGATAAGAAGGAAAATTGAACCACCATTGAGGTTATTAGCCTTATTGAGGGCAATAAAGCCTAATACAAGGTTGATAACGGAATAGGCACCACCGGCACTATAACCAAGGACACCGATGTTTCCGGCAAGTTGATTAAGTTTTTCTTTAGAAGGGGAATCTTTACTGTCTTCTTGAAGAGAAGTATTAATACTTCCTAAGACTGTATTGTCACCAATTTGTGTAGCCTCCATAACAGCTTCACCAGAAGTCACAACAGTTCCACGGAAGACTTTGAGCTCTGTAAAGAGGTCTGAAGAATCTGGTTCTTCTTGATCACCAAGAGGAAGTTTTTTAGCATCCTCGCTCTCACCATTAAGGACAGCTTGGTTTACTTTTAATTTACCTTCCAAGATGATACCGTCTACTGGAACCTTGTCCCCTGATTGAAGGAGGATTTGATCACCTTTTACAATATTATCCACGAGAACCTCTTTAAGTTTACCATCACGATAAACCTTAGCATTAGTTTTTGAAGCCTCTTCCTGAAGGGTATTGAATTTTTGCTCGTTATGGTATTGTGAAATGGCTGAAAATCCTGTAGACATCAAAATGGCGAAAATTAGTGAGATAGCCTCATACCAATTAGCTTCACCAATAGCAGGGAAAATCATTCCAACAAAGTTGAAGATAATTTTTAATCCTAAGGCAGCCAAGAGGATAAGAATCCATTGATCTTGGAAGGCTTCGATAAAGATTGAGAGAAGCGAGTTAGCTTCTTTGCTAGAGAGTCTATTATCGCCATGGGTGTTTTTACTTGCTTGAACTTCAGCAGAAGTCAAGCCTTTAAAATTTTTCATTTAAGGTTTTTGTCCTTTCTAAAACTGTTCCTGAGCTTTAAGTTTCAGGATTGCCTTATTTGTCATTAAAGGGATCATAGCTTTAATGACTGCTATCTAGTATTATACTGCATTTAAACTGAAATGGTTAATTATTCAATAGAAGAAATAGTAATAAAACTTAATCGCTAGCAGTGACGGAATGGTAGAAAACACAAAGTAATCCTTTAAAGCTCAGGTTAACCTCTAATACTTAATTCATACAATCCTCTCACAGCATTACAAGCATAGATAGCTTGAGCTTGTTTTAGGTCATCTAAAGTTAATACCTTTTCTTTAACTTCTTTTTGAGCTATCAGGTGCTGTCTGTAAATCCCATTTAGGATACCAAGTTGCACAGGAGGTGTGTACAGTTGGTTATTAATTTTGACAACGAGGTTACCGATAGAGGTTTCTAGGAGTTGCCCCTCATGGTTATAGTAGATTTGCTCATGAGGTCCAATACTAAGGTGAGGTCGGTAACTTGTTTTAAAGAAGGTATAGGGGCTATCCAAAGGATGCAATTGCTCTACTAATCTTGCTTGGCAAAAACTATCGGACAAGTCTATTAGTGGAGAATGGTCAAACTTTAGTTCACCGTCTTTTGAAAGAGAGAATTTAAGACGATAGTCTGTGTCAACATCAAAAGACTGACACAGGGATTCTACTTGATAGTGAGCTTCTTCCTTCTTAAAAGGAAAATCAAAGTAGCGGCTGGCCTCTTGTAAGCGATTAAGGTGCTCCTCTATAAAGAGTAATCTTCCTTGATGGACCAGACCAGTTGAAATGAGATCAAATTTAGGATTTTGACGATATAAAACAGCTGCTTTTTGCTTGGTTTCTTCATATTCATCTGCCCAATTGCTATCCCAGGTAATGCCTCCACCGACACCATAGATAGCTTTTGTTCCCTGCATTTGGAGGGTTCGGATTGCAACATTAAAAATCGTCGGTCCCTGAGGTGGTAAAATACCGATAGCCCCACAATAAACACCACGCGCCTGTTTTTCTACCGCTGAGATAATAGACATAGTAGCTATTTTGGGTGCTCCAGTGATTGATCCACAAGGGAAAAGTGCTTGAAAGACATCACTTAGATTACTATTTTCTAAGAGCTGTGTTTCAATAGTAGAAGTCATTTGCCAAACTGTAGAGTATTGTTCAACATGACAAAGGCTTTTGACCTTTTCACTACCTATTTTTGAGATACGGTTCATATCATTGCGTAGGAGATCAACAATCATCATATTTTCTGAACGATTTTTTTGATCATGCGCAAGCCACTGAGCCTGTTTGAGGTCAGTGGCAGTTGTTAAACCGCGACTGGTCGTGCCTTTCATAGGACGTGTGGTTAGTGTATCGCCCTCTTTCTTAAAGAAAAGCTCTGGACTTATAGAAATAATAGAAAGGTCATCATGTTGAATAAAGGCGTTGTAGTGAGCATTCTGCTCGACAACAAGCCGGTTATAGATGGCAAAAGGGTCTGCAGTTAGGTCTTGTTGCAATTGGACAGTATAGTTGACCTGGTAGGTATCTCCTTGTCGGATATGATGATGTATTTTCTGGATAGCCTCCTTATATTCAGAAGCTGAAGTTAGCTCCTTCCATGAATCCGGTAGAGAAACTGGCTCATACGATAATGGAAGAGGTTCCGTTTGAACGGTTTCATGAATGGTGAAATAGAGGAGATATTCAGACATTAAGGGTCCATTCAAAACCTCAAACTTAGGTTCAAAGGCCGCAGACGCTTCGTAGGAAAGGTAGCCCACTGCATAATAGCCTTCTTTTTGATAGGCCTCTACTTGGGCTAGAAGTGGTTTAACTTCATTAATATCTTTGGTTTTTAATTCTTTGAGAGGATTTTTAAAGACTTGTCTCAGCCCAAAATCTTTAAAATCAATAACAGTTTTCTTATGCATAGTTAGAGTATAACATAAGAAGTTTGTCTCTGGTTATTTTTCATGTTTTAAATCTTATTCTCAAAATTTTAACCAAAAATGAACTTTTCAGATAGTTTTACATATGTTATAATGAAAGGAGTAAAAGAAGATTTTAGAGGGAATTATGACTGAAAAAAATAACTTTGAGAAAGGTAGCAGCAACCTTTCAAATAAAAAAATAAAAAAAGGCAATTCTTGGAAACACCAGATGTATGAACTTGAAATTGCCATTGCCAAAGAGTCTAATAACAAAAAGAGAGATGAACTGATTAAAATCCATAATGGCTATATGAATGAATATGACAGTTTAAAAAAACAAATCATTTGGTTAGCCGTTTTGGGAATTTGTTTCCTACTTGTACTAGCAGTTTTTGGTTATTTTATTTGGAATAGTTATAATAGTGAAAATATGTCTTATACATCATCTTGGATTCAAGAAAGAGTGATAGAATCTATTAGGAGTTAGTCATTATAGTTCTGGCTTTCTCCATTAATACAGCAATAAGGATAAAGGTAAGGCTTAAGCTATCAGGTACAGCAACAAGAATCTCTAGACAAATGTCTAGGGATTTTTTGCTACCATACCTATAGTTATTAGCTATAATAATATCTAAGCAGAAGGAGATAACAGACAGGATAAATCCCTTAGTTTATAGGTTATAGCTAAAAACTATATATAGAGAAAACTAATACCAATTATACAGAAAGCTATTTCTTTGGTAAGATTAATGCAACAACAAAGAGGAGGACACAAGATGTCAACTACTATCATTGGTTTCCCACGTTTGGGTGAATTCCGCGAATTAAAATTTACAACTGAAAAATACTTTAGAAAAGAAATCACAGCAGATGAGCTTTTGGCAGCAGCTAAAGACTTGCGTGCTAAGCATTGGAATATTGTCAAAGAAAAAGGTATTACTGAGATTCCTTCAAATGACTTTTCTCACTATGATAATTTCCTTGATGCGGCTTTCTTATTCAACGTTGTGCCTGCATCTGTTCAAAACTTGGATTTGACAGAATTGGAACAATATTTTGCTTTGGCGCGTGGTTACCAAGGTGAAAAAGGGGATGTACGTGCCCTTCCGATGAAAAAATGGTTCAATACTAACTACCATTACATCGTTCCAAAATTTGAAAAAACAACAGAAGTTAAACTTGCTGGTCACAAGATTTTTGATGAGTACCAAGAAGCAAAAGAATTGGGTATCAACACTCGTCCAGTTGTTGTTGGACCATTCACTTTTCTTCAATTATCTGACTTTGAAGATGGTGTAAAAGCCGAAGACTTCGTTGATAGTTTTGTAGCTGCCTACCAAGAAGTTTTCGCTAAATTGACTGAACTTGGTGCGACTCGTATCCAACTTGATGAACCAGCACTTGTTAAAGATTTGACAGCTGATGAAAAAGCACTCTTCTTGAATCTTTACAATAAACTTTTGTCTGACAAGAAAGGCCTTGAAGTCTTGATTCAAACATACTTTGGTGATGTTCGTGATGTCTATAATGATCTCGTGAACTTGCCAGTTGACGGTATTGGTCTTGACTTTGTCGAAGGTAAGAAGACACTTGAACTTGTTAAAGGTGGTTTCCCAGCTGACAAGACTCTCTATGCTGGTATTGTTAATGGTAAAAATATCTGGCGTAATAACTATGAAAAGAGCTTGGAAATCTTGGATCAAGTTCCAGCTGAAAATGTTGTCTTGACGACTTCATGTTCTCTTCTTCATGTACCATTTACAACTGCTAATGAAGACTTTGAACCAGCCATTTTGAATCACTTTGCTTTTGCCGTTGAAAAATTGGAAGAACTTCGTGATTTGGATGCTATCCGCAATGGTCAAGGTGCTGAAGCACTTGCTGCTAACAAAGAGCTCTTTGCTACTGAACGTGTTGGTGAAAACGCTGAACTTCGTGCTCGTATTGCAGGCTTGACAGAAGCAGATTACACACGTTTGCCAGCTTTTGCAGAACGTGAAGCTATTCAAAAAGATGCTTTCAAACTTCCATTGCTTCCAACAACAACTATCGGTTCATTCCCTCAAACTAAGGAAGTGCGTTCTAAACGTTTGGCCTTCCGTAAGCATGAGTTGTCACAAGAAGATTACGATGCTTTCCTTGCACAAGAAATCGATGAATGGATTAAGTGGCAAGAAGAAGTTGGATTTGATGTGCTTGTACACGGTGAATTTGAACGTAACGACATGGTTGAATACTTCGGTCAAAACTTGTCTGGTTACCTCTTCTCTAAAAATGGTTGGGTGCAATCATATGGTATGCGTGGGGTTAAACCACCAATCATCTGGGGTGATGTCACTCGTCTTAACCCAATCACTGTGAAATGGTCTAGCTATGCACAAAGCCGTACAGACAAGCCTGTTAAGGGTATGTTGACTGGACCTGTTACTATCCTTAACTGGTCATTCCCACGTGAAGACATCTCTATCAAGGATTCTACTCTTC